>Ga0209463_1000154_pt1 | contig 64342 bp, 73 predicted proteins | sample AgamicMgSfrz_FD_187169 | JGI IMG/M metagenome (GOLD analysis project Ga0209463, IMG submission 187169) | Agave microbial communities from Guanajuato, Mexico - Mg.Sf.rz (SPAdes) (version 2) | ecosystem: Host-associated > Plants > Phyllosphere > Phylloplane/Leaf | place: Guanajuato, Mexico... | reverse complement strand
TGTTCGCCATCCCGAACATCAGCGCCTGCGCGTGTTTTTGCCGTTCGGCGATGCCGGATTGGGCGACATGCCCGCCTAACTGGGTCAGTTGCACGGATAGCTCCTTTCAGGAATGCGGGACGTCATCGTCCCGCCGATGCGATAACGTCATATCTTATTACGATATGGCTCGGCATCTTCCAGGCCCGCTCACGCCATACGCGGTTCGCACTTTGCCCGGGAGGTCGCAAGCGCGCGTACAGGAGGCTTCCGCTACGCGTGTCGCATCGCCGGCGCGATGCTTCAGCATCGAACCGCACGGGCCATTGGCGCGGCGAAACCGCCAGCGCAAAACCAGAAACGGAAAACAGTCGGGGACACACCGTCCGGCAACGGACGGCACGGAGGAAGACGATCCTCGGGGGGCGGGATCGCCGCGACGGCGTCAGGCCGTCACGGCGTGGTCATATTCGGCGCGGGCAAGCTGGCCGGCGGCGTATGCCTCGGCTTCGCCGCGAAAGCCTTCGCGGCTGAACGCCACGACTTTCACGCCGACGCCGGTCGCCCGCTTCACCGTCAGCGCCCATTGCCATCCGCCGTCTTGCTCGAAGACGTGTAGCGAGGGTTCGAAGGAAGGGTCGAGTACGGTCACGCGTTGTGCTCCTGCCCCGTCGCGCGCTACGTCGGCAACGCATGGAGGCATGTCGAAAGGATCGCGCCGGCATGCCGACGCGTTTGTGCCATTCCTCAGTGTAGTCAATAATTGTTGCGACGCACCATCAGAGGTTTCACTCACCTATCGGAACCGGGCGGTCGATCGAATCTACCTGAAAGCCTTGCGGGACGGGCCTGAGCGCCCCGCCGGACAACGCTGCATTGAATTCGTGCGGCAACGTGCCGCACGCCCCATCGATTGCTTGCATCGGCCTTTCGTGAATCACCGAAACGGGGCGCGATCTATCCGGCCGCCATCGATACGCGTCGGAAGGTGAGGTTGACGCGTTCGCCCTGCACGCCCGGCGCCTTCGGCACGCGGTGCTGCCATTCGGCCTGCGTGCGCCCGCGCATCACGAGCAGGCTGCCATGCACGAGGCGGTACGCATGCGTGACGCCGGTCTCGCGATGGCGAAGATCGAACACGCGCATCGCGCCGAGACTCACCGACGCGATCACCGGCGCGTCGCCGAGTTCGGGTTCGTTGTCCGCGTGCCAGCCGAGGCTGTCCAGCCCGTTGCGGTAGCGATTGAGCAGCACGCTGTTGAAACCCACGCCGCACGTCGCCTCGACCGCGTGCTTCAGCCCGAGCACGGCCGGCGTCCAGGGTTCGGGCACGTTGCGGATGCCCGAGTACACGTACACGGCATCGGGCTCGCCCTGCCACGCGGTGAGCCGCGGCAACGGAATGCGTCCGCGCGGCGTGCGGATCGTGTCCTGTCGCCACGCGACCTCGTCGATCAGCGCGGCCAGCGCGTGGTCCGCGGCGGGTGGCGCAAGCCAGTCCGGGTACCAGTCCACGTCGGGCGCGGGCGTATCAGCGAAGAGATCGGGCGTCGACATGTCGGCAGGAACGGGCAAGGAACGGAGCAAACGGCGCATGTCTGCATACTAGCCAACGGCGCCGCGCACCGCCATGCGCTGTCATTCCCCGCTGAAAGAAAGCCGCCGAGAAATCTGCCGTGCACTGCAATACGCGTTTGTATTGCGTGACGGCGGCCTCCCTGCCACTCGTCAGCCGCGCGTCAGCCGGATCAGCGTGATCTCGGACGGCACGCCGAAGCGGTTCGGCGGCCCCCAGTAGCCGGTACCGCGGCTCGTATACAGCCACATGTCGCCGAAGCGGTTCAGCCCGCCGACCACCGGCTGCTGCAACCGCACGAACGGCGGCCACGGCAGGAACTGGCCGCCATGCGTGTGCCCCGACAACTGCACGGTAAAGCCCGCGCGGCTCGCCGCTTCCGCGCTGCGCGGCTGGTGCGCGAGCAGGATCTTCGTGCCGACGTCGCGCGGCGCACCGGCCAGCGCCTGCGCGGGGTCGCTGCGATGCGCGGGATCGAAGCCGCCCGCCGTGAAGTCGGTCACGCCCGCGAGCACCGCGCGTGCGCCGCCGCGCTCGATCAACACGTGCTCGTTCAGCAGCACCGTCAGCCCGATACGACGAAACTCGTCGATCCATGCATGCGCACCCGCGTAGTACTCGTGGTTGCCCGTCACGAGGAAGGTGCCGTGCCGCGAGCGCATCTGACCGAGCGGCGCGGTGTGTTCGCGCAGGCGCTTGACCGAACCGTCCACCACATCGCCCGTCACGACCACCAGGTCGGCGTCGAGCGCATTGACCGCGCGCACGATCCGTTCGATGTAGGGCCGCTTGATCGTCGGCCCGACGTGGATATCGGACAGTTGCACGATCGTCAGCCCGTCGAGTGCGGCCGGCAGCCCGGCGACCGGAATCGACACGCGCTTGACCGCCGCCGTACGGCGCGCGCCGACGAACCCGATCGCGGTCACGAGCACCGCGGCCGCCAGCACGCCGAGCGCCGTGTCGGGCGCGGCGCCGGGCCATGCGCCGTCATGGCCGAGATGCCGCCACACGAGCACGCCGAGCAGCACGAAGTCGCGCAGGAGCGTCAGCACCAGCAGCGACGAGAAGAAGCCCATCACGAGCGCGCCGGCCCAGCCGACCAGCGTCGCCGCCCAGCCTTCGTCGAAGCGGCGCGAGAACATGCCGACCGGAATCAAGACGACGAAACTCGCCAGCACGAGCGCCGCGATCGTACGCGCGAGCGGCGACGCGAACGCACCGGGAATGATCCGCATCCCGACGTACAGATGGAACAGCACGCCGATTGCAATGAACCGGACAAAGAAACTTCGCATGAAACGTTCACCTTCGTTGCACGACCGCATCCGCGGCACGCGGCGCACGGGCCGTGATGCCCAGGTGCCGCGCGTCGCGCCCTACGCACGATGGTACACAGATCCCGGCCGCGACGACGGGTCGCCGCCGACGGTGCAGCGCCGTGCGGCTTCGCGCGATAATCGGCCATCCTCCCGCCGCCACGTCCATGCGCTTCGATATCGTCGACCTCAAACTTTTCACGCACATCGCGGAAGCGAACAGCCTGACACGCGGCGCCGAACGCGCGCATCTGTCGGTGCCGGCCGCCAGCACCCGCATCAAGCACCTCGAGGAGCAGGTCGGCGTGAAGCTGCTGAGCCGCACGAGCCAGGGCGTCACGCTGACCGCGCCGGGCGACACGCTGCTCGCGCATGCACGCCGCGTGCTGCGCCAGCTCGAACAACTGACCGGCGACCTGCAGGAATATGCGTCGGGCGTGAAAGGCCACGTGCGCGTGTTCGCGAACACCACGGCGATGAGCGAGTTCCTGCCGGGCGTACTGCGTCACTATCTCGTCAACCATCCGGACGTGACGATCGACATGCAGGAGCGGCTGAGCCCCGACATCGTGCGCGCGGTGCAGGACGGCATGATCGACATCGGCATCGTCGCCGGCGACGTGTGCACCGACGGGCTGCAGGCGATGCCGTACCGGCGCGATCGTCTCGTGCTCGCGACCGCGCTCGGGCACCCGCTCGCCAGCCTGGCATCGACGCCGTTCGTCGCGACGCTCGACCACGACTTCATCGGCCTGCCCGAGGCGAGCGCGATCCATACCTTCCTGAAGCGCGCGGCCGCCGACGTGCAGCGCACGCTGCGCTGGCGCATCCAGGTCAGCAACTTCGAAACCGCATGCCGGATGATCGAGGCGAACGTCGGCGTCGGCGTGCTGCCCGAAGGCACCGCGCGCCGCCATGCGAGAACGATGGCGCTGCGCCTCGTCGCGCTCGAGGACGACTGGGCCGAACGCCGGTTGCAGATCTGCGTCGCCGATCTCGATGCGTTGCCGCGCTTCGCACGCGATCTCGTCGACCTGCTCGTCGAGGATGCACGCGGTCGACCGGACTGACCGGATTCGCATGCGCTCGAGCGGCAATCGGCGGTTTGCGCGCCGATTCCGCTGCGTCGGCATGGCAAATTCCACTGCGCGCGTTTCGTCTGACGATCCTTTACAGTCCGTTAGCAACCCTACGCGAGCGGGTGCTGGCAGAATCGCGGCGGCCCGATCGTCGCTGCCGACACGCACGGCCGGACCGTCCAGCATGAGCGACGACGCGGCCCCGGCCGGCCACGACCCGTGCCGTAATCGTATGCCGGATCGCTGGCGATCCGCATCGCGCTGATTTATGATCGGCTCCGTATCCTGGAATCGTCGTCGCGGCGACGATTCGCATTGCGCCGCGCCCGGCATCCACCCCCAAACGTCGAGCTCGTCACACCATGAGAAAAACAACGCCGCGCGCGCCGCTGCGCGTCGCCGCCGTGCTGGCGCCCGCCCTGCCGCTCGCGGGCTGCGCATCGCGCGGCGCACCGTCCTACGTGCTGTTCGGCGCGTACTTCCCGCTGTGGCTCGTCAGCGCGATCGTCGGCGTCGTCGGCGCGATCGTCGCGCATCGCGTGTTTGTCGCGACCGGCTGGGCCGCGACGGTGCCCTACCAGCTCGCCGTCTGCACCGCGATCGGGCTCGTGGTCGCCGTGATCGTGTGGCTCACCGGCACGGGGCCGTTCGCATGAAGGCCGCCGGCATCACCCGCCCCTCCGTCAAAGGCCGCGTGATCGCGCTCGCGATCGTCGCGCTCGGCATCGCGGCGCTCGCGTACGCGTACCACCGCACGACCGCCTACCCGTCCACCGACGACGCGTCGATCGACGCGGACGTCGTGCACGTCGCGTCGCCGGTCGGCGGTCGCATCGTGCAGCTCGCCGTGCATGAAAACCAGCGCGTCGCGAAAGGCGACCTGCTGTACGTGATCGATCCCGTGCCGTACCGGCTGACCGTCGCGCAGGCGCAGGCCGACCTCGAACTCGCGCGCGCGTCGCTCGATACGCGCCGCCGTTCGCTGATCGGCGAGCGCTCGAATGCGTCCGTCGCCGCCGAGCAGGTCAAGCGCGCGACGCAGAACTACGATCTCGCGACGCGCGACGTGAACCGGCTCGCGCCGCTCGCCGCGCAGGGCTACGTCAGCGCACAGCAGTTCGACCAGGCGAAGGTGCGCCAGCGCGACGCGTCCGTGTCGCTCGCGCAGGCACAGGAGCAGCAGCGCGCGTCCGCGCAAACGATCGGCGACGACGCCGACGCGATCGCGACGCTGCATGCGCGCGAAGCCGCGCTGGCCCGCGCGCAGCATGCGCTCGACGATACGGTCGTGCGCGCGCCGCACGACGGGCTCGTGACCGGCCTCAGCGTGCTGCCCGGCGAAACCCTCGCGCCGAACCAGTCGATCTTCACGCTGATCGACGCGAGCGAATGGTTCGCGGTCGGCAATTTCCGCGAAACGTCGCTCAATCGCATCGCGGTCGGCGACTGCGCGACCGTCTACTCGATGATCGACCGCAGCCGCCCGCTGACGGGCAAGGTCGTCGGCATCGGCGCCGGCATCGCGGACAGCGCGCGCATCAACCTGCCGCGCTCGCTGCCGATCGTGCAGAACTCGGTGAACTGGGTGCACGTCGCGCAGCGCTTCCCCGTGCGCGTGAAGCTCGACGAACCCGACGGCAAGCTCGTGCGTGTCGGCGCGAGCGCGATCGTCGAGGTCCGGCATGGCTCAGCCTGCCGCTGAGGTTCGCGCGCCGGGCCCGCGCGAAGTCCTGCGGCTGCTCGCGCCGTTTCCGGGGCGCGCGGCGATCGCCGTGCGCGTCGCGCTGATCTGCGCGCTGACCGCGTTCGTGACGGCCGCGTACGGCACGCCCGAAGCCGCATTGTCCGCGTACGTCGTGTTCTTCATGATCCGCGCGGACCGCGTGACGAGCGTCGTGCTCGCGGCCGCGCTGCTGCTGATCGTCACGATCGTGATCGGGCTCGTGCTCGGCATCGCGATCTTCAGCATCGACTATTCGATCCTGCGGGTCGCGTGCATGGCCGTGCTGTCGGTCGCCCTCCTGTATCTGACTTCCGCGAGCAAGCTGCGCCCGGTGGGCGCGATCCTCGCGATGATCGTCGGCTTCGGGCTCGACCAGCTCGGCCTCGCGCCGTTCGGCGAAGCCGCCACCCGCGCGCTGCTGTACATCTGGTTGACGATCGCGATCCCCGTCGGCGTGGCGATCGTCGTCAACCTGCTGATCGCGCCGTCGCCGCGCAAGCTGGCGCACGCGCAGCTCGCGAAGCGGCTGCGGCTCGCCGCACGGCGCCTGCGCGGCGACGACGACGCACGTGCCGCGTTCGACGCGAGCCTGCGCGAAGGCGACAAGCAGTTGCTCACGTGGCTCAAGCTGTCGAAGCTCGAAGGCTCGTCGAGCGCCGCCGACTTCGCGGCGCTGCGGCAGGCCATCGCGTCGAGCACCGCGCTGATGGTCGGCGTCGCGCTGGCCGATCGCGAGCCGGACGCGCGGCTGCCCGATGCGTTCGCCACGCCGATCGCCGCGACGCTCGACGACATGGCCGCCATTCTCGAACGCGGCGGCTACCCGGTCGACGTGACGCTCGCGCTGCCGCCGGCCGACGCGCTGCCGCCGCTCGCACGCATCGCCGCGACCGATCTCCAGGATGCGATCACGCATTTCGCGGAGCCGGGCGCGACGGCGCCGACGACTCCGACGACTCCGACGGCCGATGCAACGACGCAGGCTTCGGCCAACGCAACGCCCGCCGCCGCTGCGGCCACGCCCGAAGCACCCGCCGCCGCGCCGGCACCGGCGCCACGCGGCGGCTTCTTCCTGCCCGACGCACGCACCAATCCCGACCACATCCGCTATGCGCTGAAGACGACCGCCGCGGCGATCTTCTGCTATCTGCTGTACTCGCAACTCGACTGGTCGGGCATTCATACCTGCGTCGTCACCTGCTACATCGTGTCGCTCGGCTCGACGGCCGAAACGGTCGAGAAGCTCACGCTGCGGATCTTCGGCTGCATCATCGGCGCATTGCTCGGCACCGCCGCGCTCGTGTTCGTCGTGCCGGTGCTGTCGTCGGTCGGCCACCTGATGGCGCTGGTGTTCGCCGGCGCGTGGCTGTCCGCGTGGATCGCCTTCGGCTCGCCGCGCATCGCGTACGCGGGCTTCCAGGTCGCGTTCGCGTTTTTCCTGTGCGTGATCCAGGGCGCCGGCCCCGGCTTCGACCTGACGATCGCGCGCGACCGCACGATCGGCATCCTGCTCGGCAACGTCGTCGTGTATCTGGTGTTCACACGCATCTGGCCGGTCAGCATCGGCAAGCAGATCGACGTCGCGTTCGCCGCGCTGCTCGACCAGTGGCGACGCATCGCGCAGATCGCGCAGCCGGCCGAACGGCGCGCATTGGCCGCCGAAGCGTTCGCCCGCCACGGCGCGATCTCGCAGGAGCTCGGCCTGGTCCATTACGAGCCGTCGTGGGTGCGGCCGGCCGCGACGTGGCTCGCCACCCGTCGGCGCGCGCTCGCGGAACTCGGCGCGATCGAAGGTCCGCTGTTCCTGCTCGCCGAACGCAGGCCCGGGGATGCGGCAATCGACGCGCGGCTCTCGCGCGTGACCAAACCGGGCAATGGCGACACCGTGCCCCGCACGCCTTCTGCGGCGCCACCGTCGAGCGCCGCCGCCCCCACCGACCCCGCGCGCGATGCGCTGCTGAACCTGATCGACACGCGGCTCGCGCAGATCGCCGACGCCGCCCGTCAAGCCACACCGAAGGAGCCTGCCCCTCATGCGCCTACCTGAACCGCCGGCCGCCACGATCGCCGCCACCGTGCTCGCGACCGCCGTCGCGCTGGCCGGCTGCGCGACGTCGTCGATCGATCTGGCGCCGGAGGCGTCCGACCGCCCGTGGCAGCCGCAAACGTCCGCCGCGGGCGACATCGTGGCGGCGCCGCCGCGGGCATCCGCGCAAGGTGCGCATGACTACACGCTGCCTGCCTCGCCCGCGCTCGCGTCGGTTTCGGCGCCGGCCGCGCTCGACGCCGCGCATGCGTACACGCTGCCCGAGCTGATCGATCTCGCCGAATCGGCCAATCCGCTGACCCGCATCGCATGGAACGACGCGCGCAACGCGGCGCTCGCGGTGGGCCTCGCCAAGTCCGCCTATCTCCCGCGCCTGTCGGCGACGGCGATGGGTGCGTACCAGGCGAACCACGGCTCGACGTCGACGATCCTCGGCGATTCATCGAGCAACACCACCGCGCACGGCACGATTTCGGCGCTGTCGCTGCAATGGCTGCTGTTCGATTTCGGCGGCCGCGCGGCGCGCGTCGAAGCGGCGGAACAGGCATCGATCGCGTCGAACGTCGCGTTCACGGCCGTGCATCAGCAGGTGATCCACGACGTGACGGTCTCGTACTACCGCTACGAAGCCGCCCGCTCGCGCGCGCTCAGCGCGCAACAGGGGCTCACGAACGCGGATGCGATCCTCGCGGCGTCCCGCGCACGGCTCAAGCACGGCGTCGGCACGGTCGTCGAGCTCGCGCAGGCGACGCAGAACCGCGCGCAGGCGAATCTCGCGCTCGTGCAAGCGAACGGTGCCGAGAGCGACAGTTACCTCGCCCTCGTCTCCGCGCTCGGCATCTCGCCGCTGTCGAAGCCGACCATCGCCGCGCTGCCGAAGCGGCCGCTGCCGCCCGCGCTCGGTTCGTCGGTCGACACGATCGTGTCGGACGCGATCGCGCGCCGCCCCGACCTGCAGGGCGCGTTCGCGGTCGAAAAGGCCAACCGCGCGAAGATCAAGGCGGCTCAAGCCGCGTTCATGCCGAAGATCTTCCTGTCCGCATCGACGTCGTATGCGAGCGGCGGCACGTCCATTTCCGCGCTGCCGGCGATCGGCGACCAGGCGCCGACCGTCAACCTGAACGGCAGCCGCTACGGCGGCGGCGTGTTCCTCGGCGTGACGATCCCGCTGTACGACGGCGGCCTGCGCTCGGCCGTGCTGATGCAGGCACGCAACGACGCGGAAAGCGCATCCGCGCGCCTCACGCGGACCAAGGAGGAAGCGGTGCGCCAGGTCGTCGCCGCGCAGAACGCGGTGCAGACGAGCCTGGCCTCGCACGACGCCGCGAAGGCGCTCGTCGATGCCGCGCAAACGAGCTACGACGCGGCGCTGACCGCGTACCGGAACGGCGTCGGCTCGGTCACCGACGCGACGATCGCGCAAAGCCAGTTGCTCGCCGCGCGCAACGCGGAGGTCGACAGCTATGCCGGCGCCTTGTCGGCCGCCGCCGCGCTCGCGCTCGCGACCGGGACGATCGGCTCGGCGCAGTAGCGCCGGCCGCAACGCGGTTGACGCAGGCGCGCGCCGCCCACTAGAATGCCGCCCATTCTTCCTTCAGGAACCATCGTGGACAGTTGCAGCACTCCGTTGCGTGCGCCGCTTGCCGCCTGAACGCCTGTCCGCCGCAGTTCTCCTGCCACGGCTCGCGTTCCGCGAGCCGCACGCTCACCCGTTTCACACTGAATGACGCATTCGCGCGGTACAGTACCGCGCGATGACGGCTAGCGCCGCGTCGCCTTCGGCCTTGCGCCGCGGCGGCGCGTGCCGGCATGCGCTTCTTGCACGGCAGGACAACCATGACTTTCGATTTCGCACTTCGCCTTTTCACCGCGTTCGCCTGCGGCGTCGCCATCGGCCTCGAGCGCCAGATGCGCCAGCGCACGGCCGGCCTGCGCACCATCACGCTCGTCGCGAGCGGCGCGTGCCTGTTCGTCACGCTCGGCGTGCTGACCGGCAACGGCGTCGCGGGCGTCACGCAGATCGCCGCGTACGTCGTGTCGGGCGTCGGCTTTCTCGGCGGCGGCGTGATCATGCGCGACAAGGGCTCGATCCAGGGCATCAACACGGCCGCCACGCTGTGGTGCTCGGCCGCCGTCGGCGTACTGGCCGGCTCCGGCCACTACGTGCCCGCGCTCGCCGGCACCGGCGTCGTGCTGCTTACCAATACGGTGCTGCGCGGCGTCAGCCAGGCCATCAACGCGACGCCCGTCTCCAATGCCGATCTCGTGCGCGAATACCAGATCACCGTGATCTGCCTTGCCGCCGACGAAGTGCACATCCGCACGCTGCTGTCGAACGCGATGTATGCGAAGCCGCTGTCGTTCCAGAGTCTCACGAGCGAGGACGTGCCCGACCAGCCGGACCGGCTGAAGGTCACCGCGACGTTGAAGCTGCATCCGAAGGATCAGCAGAAGCTCGAGCAGATCGCGAGCCGGATGAGCATGGAGAAAAGCATTTCCAGCGTGAGCTGGACCGCGAAGGAAGCGGAGCCGATGATGGAGTGAGCCGCGTGGCGGCCGCCGCCTCCGGCGCCGCCGTCGCGTGGCGTCACGTCAAGGTGTTTCGATGAGCCCGGCCGAGATCGCCTTGACGACCGCCTGGACCTTGTTGGTCGCGCCGAGCTTTTCGAGGATGTTGTTCACGTGGAAGTTGACCGTGCGCTCCGAGATGCTGAGGATCTGACCGATTTCGCACGCGGTCTTGCCCTCGGCCGTCCAGCACAGCACCTCGCGCTCGCGCGCGGTCAGCGTGACGCCCGCCGCCGGCGACAGTTTCGGCACCATGAAGCGGCTCATCAGCGAATGCGACAGGTTCGCGAGCCAGTTGGTCTGAAGCGTCAGCATGTTGATCTCGGCCGGCGTCAGCCGGTCGGCATGGCGGGCGATGCTCAACAGGCCGAATGCGCCGCGCGCCGCCCAGCTCGATTGCGCGACGCCCACCGACAGCCCGAAATCGCGCGCGTCCTGCCACAGCGGGCACGGGTCGATCCGGTCGACGTCCGGCCAGACGATCATGTTGGTGCTGAGCGCGCCGTCGCGAACCGTCGAGTCGATCTCGATGTAGTTCTGCGCTTGGTAGTGCGCCATCCAGCCGTCCGGATAGGTATTGAAGATCGCGACCGCGGGCTTCGAAACGGGCAGCGGTACGCGAATGCCGTAACAGCAGTATTCGAATCCGAGCCGCTTGGAATAGGCGGCGATCCGCTGGAAGAGCTGCTGCTCGTCTTCCGCGGCGCTGAATTGTTGGTAGGCATCCTGCCAGCGCAGTTCCATTCGTTCTCCGACAACGTCACGCTGTCATACTTGTCAGGTTCCAGCACCCGTTCGAGGCTGATACATTCCGCGCATGACTTCACCCTTGCTGCACCCTGTCCCCGGCCCGTCCCCGGACGGCTACGTACGCCTGTCAGAAGGCGCACTGGCCGCACTCGCGCTCGACCATGTCGCGAGCGGCCTCGACCCGTCGCTGCTGGCCGAACTGCGCGACAACGCAATCGACGCCCGCCTCGCCGGCTATACCGAATGGCATCGCCCGGCCGGTGCCGGCGTCGCCTACGTGACGGTCGGCTGGGACTGGTACCTCGAACGCGCGACGGGCACGTTCGTGATCGCGGGCGGCGACGTCCGCAGCAACGTGATGGCCATCGACGCCAGGGGCGCCGACATCGGCATGTTCCGCACGGCCGCCGCGCTCACCGCACGGCTCGCCGCGATCGACTGGCCTGCCGCGGTCGCGTCGGCCCTGCTCGGGCGCGACGACGCCTATCATGCCGGCCCCACGCTCCAGTGACAACCGGCCGCGCATTCTTCCGACGATTTTGCCAGACTGGCGCTCTTTATAAATAAAAGCCGCCCGGTTTTCAATCCCGTCGATCAAGAAACCGTTACCACGTCCCGAATGGCGTCTTTACGTCGCCACCCTGTAAGAGTTACCAGTTACAGGCTCCTCGTGCCGCGCGCTGTAATGCACGCATATAAAAGCACAGATCCGAGGACATCCATGCAGACCTTCGTTCACGAGGAAGGGCGGTTGCCACACGAACTCGCGGCGGATCTCGGGCGCTATCGGCGCCGTGTGTTCGTCGAACAGCTCGGTTGGGCGCTCCCGTCGGCGAACGAAAGTTTCGAGCGTGACCAGTTCGATCGCGACGATACCGTCTACGTGTTCGCGCGAAACGCCGACGGCGACATGTGCGGATGCGCGCGCCTGCTGCCGACGACGCGCCCGTATCTGCTGAAGTCGCTGTTTGCCGACCTGGTCGCCGAGGACATGCCGCTGCCGCAATCGGCCGCCGTCTGGGAGTTGTCCCGATTCGCGGCGACCGACGACGAAGGCGGCTCCGGCAACGCGGAGTGGGCCGTGCGTCCGATGCTCGCGGCCGTCGTCGAGTGCGCGGCGCAGCTCGGCGCGCGGCAGCTGATCGGCGTGACGTTCGCGAGCATGGAGCGGCTGTTCCGCCGGATCGGCATACACGCGCACCGCGCAGGCCCGCCGAAGCAGGTAGATGGGCGTCTGGTGGTCGCGTGCTGGATCGACATCGATCCGCAAACGTTTGCTGCGCTAGGAATAGAGCCGGGGCAGACTACCCGGCAAGCTATCGCCGCCTGAATTGGAACGCGCGTTCCATCCGGGCGGCGTCGTAACGAAGGAGAACCAACGTGGATCAGTCTCAGGTCTTTCGCGCGATGATGCCCGGGTTGACGAGCGCCGGCGGCGCCCGCATCGCGGTCGCCTATCCGTCGTTTCCCAGGCCGTTGCCGCTCGTGCGGCTCGATCGTCGCGGGCTCGTGTTTCGTGCCGTCGGCGCCGCGCCGCTCGTGTGCGGGCTGCCGCGCCCGGCAACGCTGCTGGTCGCGGACGAGCCGCTGTGCTCGCTGCGCCTCGTGATCCGCGACATCGCCCCGGCCGGCGACGGCCGCCACGACCTGACGATGCAGCCGTCCGGCGCCGCCGGCGACGAATTGCTGTGGCACGCATTACGCGATCGCGAGCCGTACCGGCAGATTCGGCACCCGCTCGCGCCGGTCGCCCTGCCCGTCGCCAGCGGCGGCGAACCGCATGTGGCGGCCGCCGAAACCGCGGCGCGCCCGTCGCGCAGCGCGGCCTTCCGCCTGCCCAGCCACAGCGACGCGCTGTTCTTCGCGGACTGGCTCGAATATCACTTCGACGAACTGCGCGCGCTGTCGCAACAGCACGGGCCGCAACTGCAGCTCAATCAGCTCGAACGACAGGTCGACGATGATGAAGTCGGCGTGCGTTTCGTCTACGACATCGACGGGCACGCGACGCGGCACGCATTGACCGACTGCGCGCGCGAAGCGTGTACATGGATCGAGACGGAGATGCGCAGCAAATACGCGCTGCCGGTCGCGCAAGAGCGGTTTGGCGCGTTTGCGGCGCATGCACGGGCCGCCGGCATGTGAATGAGGCCGTGCCGCGCGCCGCCGCAACGCGGTCTGCGCGGCGGCAAGTTGCGCGGGTGCAACGAGGGCTTGCAAACGTCCGGGTTTTCCCTTAAATTTACGTCTGTCTCCTCCATGTCTCCAAACATGGATTCAGCCCGCTCACAGTAGCGGGCTTTTTTATTGCCTAAATGGTTTACGGGGCCATATCATCACCTCCGCCGGCTAGCTTGCCGGACGCATCCCGGTCGGCCGCACCCAGTAGTGATGCAGCGCAAATAACAGCGCCACCGCCGCGATCAGTATCAGGAGCAGGTACAACCACCCTTTCCTGGTCGACGGCAGGTCCGCCAAGGCGCTCACGTCACCCGTCAGCGCCGCCAACGCGACCATCGCCAGGCCGGCCAGCACCAACGTCCCCTTTGCCACCCATCCGAACGCGGCCTCCAGCCTGGCTGCCCATCGCGACTGGCGATAGGGTCCGGCAACCGGCCGACGCAGATCAGGCTTACCCATTCGTCAGTTCCCTACCGGCATGCGCGTGTCCGCGCATCGTGCGGCAAGCGCTGCCGGACGCATGAATTTGAATGTCTTGCTGACGAGTAGCCGCTGCGATGCGGAGTGCACACACAGGATTGAAATGCGTCATGTTTTTCTTTCGCGAGACGAGGCTCGACACAATTCGATTCGTTTGGCCGGGCCGAATCGATATCGTTCGATACGGCCAGTATCGCCCGAAACACGATCCGCTCGCCTCGCCCAATCGCGATCGGCCAGCTTATCATTGACCGGCCAGCCACTTCCCGTCGAGGTCATCTTGCACGCCCATCTGCGCATTGCCCGCCCGGTCAACAACCTCGCCCGCACCGAACGCATGTATCGCGACGGCCTCGATCTGTCGGTACTGGCGCGCTTCGAAGATCACGACGGCTTCTCCGGCGTGATGCTCGGACGCGAAGGCCTCGACTATCACTTCGAGTTCACGCACTGCCCCGACCATCCGATCGCGCCGTCACCGACGCCCGAGGACCTGATCGTGTTCTACCTGCCCGATCGGCCGGAATGGGAAGCCGCCTGCGAGCGTGCGACCGTACATGGCTTCATGCCGGTGACGTCGTTCAATCCGTACTGGGAAATATCAGGTCAGACCTTCGAGGATGCCGACGGTTACCGGATCGTTTTGCAGAACGGTACGTGGCGCTGACGGGCTGACACGCGTGAGCGGTTACACGGCGGCGTGGCTGCCGGAGCGGGCGACGTAAACGACGTGCCGTCGCAGTGCGTGCCCTTCTGGCAACGCGGGATGGTCGAAATCGCGCGCGGGCTGGCGCAGCATGCCGAGTCGCTGCATCACTTGTTGCGATCGCAGGTTGGTGTCGGCCGTCCACGCGAAGATCTCGCCGAGCCCGATCCGGTCGAACCCGTCGGCCAATGCGGCAACGGCCGCTTCGCCAATGTAGCCATGCCCCCACGCGTGGCGCGCCTGTCGCCACATGATCTCGACGCATGGCGCCATCGGATGCGTTGCGCGGGCCTCATACGACAGGCCGCAAACGCCGACCAGCAATGCATCGGCGCGACGCTCGACCGCCCACGGGCCGAAGCCGTGCGCATCGACATGCGCATCGAAGCGCGCAATGACGGCACCCGCCTCATCGATCGACATCGGGCCACGCGGTCACGTCCGGATCCGCATGCATCGCCGATAACGCTTCCGCATCCGCAGGTCGCCAGCGGCGCGGCGTCAGGCGTTCGGTTTCGATTCTGAATGGCGTGATCGTCATGGAAATGCGAAACGGATAGACGGCGCGTGCAATGCAGATGACTTCCCGAACGAAGGGGAAAGATCGCGATCGTCGCGTGTACCGGCAACGATCGGAACAACGGATGACGAGAAATGAGCGCAGGCGCGCCCGCTCGGGTTACTCGTTTTCCTCGAAGTAACACCATGCATAGCCACATCAAAAAAGCTACGCCAAAACTTACGCCAACGATAACGACTTCAGATCGACTGCCGGCCCACCTGCCATGCCGTCTGTGGCTGGAATAGAATAACCCCAAAACCAAAATTCACTTACAACTCGCGCGTTCGAATGCTACGGGAAGACCGGGGACATGTCCGAAATTATCACTATTGCCTACGACGTACTTTCACGCATCCCCAACGTTGTTTGGTCTGGAATCGTCGCTTCCCTCATCACAGTCTTAGGTGTGCTCGTCACCAATGCTGGACTCTCAAAGCGCCATCGGCAACAGCTGGCACACTCGGCGAGCGAAAGCAAAGTGGAGCGAGAGATGGAATTGCGGCGGGATATCTACATGCCAGCAATCGAAGCGACCGTCATTGCAACGTCTGCGATTGGTGGTCTGTCCAACCCGGTGACGTCGCAGGATGACGTAACTGAAAAGTACGCCGACGCAGCGGCAAAACTTGGGAAAGCGAGCGCGATCGCGAGCCCCGAAACAGTGCGCACGCTTGGGACACTGACCGAGAGGATGCGCGTCCTGTACACCAAACTGTTGATCTGCCGCCAGCCGATTATGAACGCCCATAGTCGAATGTCAGCCGCTATCGCGCTGATCGACCGCAATAGCCAAGACCGGGACCGCTGGATTCAATCTCGACTGGACGTCATTTATAACGAAGGCGTGAATCAAGAGCGCGATGATTTTCTGGTCAGGCAGATCGATTTTTGCAACCGGATGATTGATCACTGGACCATTCAGCGTGACGAAGTGGGGCTTGAATTGAGCAGAGCGCAGGTTGATTTTCTGAAAGAAATGCTGATTCTGTACCCAGATCTAGCCCAAGCAATGAGTACGGCATGCGTTGCGATTCGAGAAGACTTCAATTTTGAAGGCGACGATCTCGAGGCAGTGCGCCAGGTATTCACCGATAACGCCACCGCGGCAACACGGTTCTTAGACGAAACGACGGCCAGCCTCGAGGTTGCGTTACAGGCACAGGCGCAAGCCTTCGCCGAAGCGCAGGCCCAACGCCAAGACAATCAGAATCCTAGAGCGTGATGCTCCCGGGGGGGACCAGTGACACCCCACCCTAGCCTTATACAGCAAGCCTCATCGGCGAATTTGGCGTAACGCCGAATCACTTCACTTCGCCTCTGCATACATTTCGTCCGCCGGATAGAGCTGCAGCATCGCGCGCGCGACCTCGACGTTCGGCGTCGTCAGCCACTCTTCAAATCCCATCATCCGAAATGATATCGTCGAGCACATCATCTATTCGATAGAGCTTTTCCTTGACGACAACAAATAGCTCCGAGAAAGATGCAATTGCTTCTTTTGTACCGATTTCCCTATCGGAATATTTCACCATATCTACAGACTCCCAATCCCCACTTTGCTCGCAGCGGCTCAGCGCCTCCAAAGTTATCGAGCCAGGGTAATACCAGAGGTATGTCTCATCTTCCCTTTGAGCAATTGACCATTTATATTTATTCTTGTACAAGAAAAAATACTCGCTTTCACCCTTCACTACATTCGTTATGAGATTCCTGTTGAAAACCATCGAATTTACCGCCTGAAAAATTTTACTCATTCCCAACCCCTGCAATAGATTCAATATTCACAACTTGAATATTTTTCAGTTTCTCGCGCATCTCGCTTACAATAGACGGCTTGGATGTCTCCGACAGTTTTCTTCCATTCGCTAAGCGATCTATCTTAAGCACCAAATCTGGAATCGCATCCGATAGACGCTGCTCCCCCCGCATTTGACCGGAGATTTCATGGAGTATGTTTTTTATTTCTTGAATATCGTCGGGCTCGTTCGCATTATACTCATTCAGCCGCTCAATTTTCTCCTTGAGTGCAATCGTGGCAGTTTGTGGTGCGTTTGGCGTCATGTATACCCTAGGCGCCCAGATTGGCAAAGACTCTGCGCATAGCGAGTGTCGAAGTGCCACGGACGAGCTTGATTCCACAAAACGAAAGCTATCTGACACTCAGGGCGAGCTTGACACAATTCGCAAGAATTTCGGCACTTGGAAGGACGCCTTTAATAATTCTCAGAAGACCGTCAATGAGCAGACGTCCCAAATTGCACTTCTGACCGAGCGATTGAAGGCTTCCAATCAGTGTGATTTCTTACGCCGGCAGTTCGATTATTACCAAGGCGAACTCAATACGCATACCTGGACGGCAGACGACCCACGTCGCGACGAACTCATGACTGGGCGTCGTGAAGTTCTGTCTCGCATGGACTCTTGCGCCCATCCGTGAAAATAAAAAAGCCCGCTTGCTTTCGCTTGCGGGCTTTACTCGGACGCACCTCGCGCCCGACGTCGTCAATATAGCGAAACGCGGGCGGGTTTACAACCCCCATCTACTAAAAAGATTTACCCTTCGATCAGGAATCGGTTCCGGTTCTTGGCATCCTTGATCCAAGCCGGCGCGCGGCCACGGCCTGACCAAGTCACGCCAGTCTTTGGATCACGGTACTTCGCCTCCACAGGCACCGTCTTTTGCTTTGCTAATTTGCCACGACGTGCACCGAAAATGTCCTTCTCGGTGATGCCGTACTCTGCGACCCTGGTACGAATGTCATCGATAGTGGATTGCATCTCGGCCCGCCGCGCAGCCTCTGCTTTCTCGGCCAATGCCTCCGCTTGGGCTTTCAGTTCCTTGTAGGTCGCCATGCATTCCTCCAATTGTTGTGTCGTGCATATGATAGACGTTTTGACTTAAGCGAAGGAGCACGTCGATATCGTGCATGTGTGGATTCCAATGGAAGCCTCGGTTACCCGCAGGAGACCGCACAACTTTCAGAGGTGCGACACCTGACGGCGAGTGAGCTCGTCGACCAGACCGAGCTACTCGGCACACTGCCAACGATGTCGCAGAAGTTTTTCAAGCCTACATCGACAAAAACTACTTCTTGCTTTCGACGAATGTACTGCCGTTGTAGCGATACTCACGGGTTGCGGGACCAGCGTCGTCGATATTGGTCCATGCAATCTTGAAACCAGGGGAGCCGTCTAGCCATTCGATCGCGAGGTACGGTGAGCGATTGTTCACGTCGGTGTCGAGCGACACGCTATTCAAACAACTTTGCACGGGCATCGCATACTTCGAGGCGGCGACATTTCCCTTCATTTGGAGGACGTAGAGGGTACCTTCCTCTCCCGAGCCGCAGAAGCCCATCGGATTGTTGCTGGACGACTGGTTCACAACAACCAATACGAATTCCTTCCCGTCGACGACCTTCGAGCTCGCCGATGGGAATCCAATACTCGATGCGGAAGCTACGGCCCGACGAAGTGCCAGCGGCAATTGCACCGTCGCTGAACGATGGTGTCCAACATCGACCTCGACCAAGTGCTTACCGTCTTGTTGCATCTCACGGCCATTTGACAGCCGGATCGAATTAGGTGCTGCGGTCTCTGCGAACGCGCTTGCAGCAATCGAAAGCGCCGCTGCACACAACCACCACTTAGTTTCCGAGAATGTGATCGGCATAACAAATACCTGAATAGGTCCATCGATGGTCTTTGCTCTGACCAGCCTTCATCTTTTTGTACTCGTCCTTGTCGCGCTCATGCAACTCTGCTTCCGTCTTGCCCGCGTTTGTGGGATCGGCGGGGTTCCAGCCGATATTGCCGGTCTGCGAGTCACATAGCATATCTTGACGCTCGAGCTGCTGCGTTTTCGCGTTCCATTGATAGTAACTGCCGCCGTTCCATCTTGTGAAGGTTTCGTGTTTCAACTGGTCCTCAGTATATGGATGCCCCTTGAAGCTGGAGATTGCATCCCTCTGTTTTTGCTGAAACAGCGACGTTCCCGCCTTCATGTTCTCTTTCCAATTCCACACCTGCTCATACGTAGGCGAGGGATGGGTCATCTGAGTCATACCGAAACCTTTGTCGCCTGCGACCACAGGTTCATTGTCGGTATCCCAAAAATTCTTGAAGTGGCTCTCTTGCTCAAGGATCAAGTCAAAGCCAATGGTGTTCGGAATCTGCTTTAGATACGCAAGCACGTCATCCTTCGACGGATTCTTACCAAGGACGAACACCGTCCGCCGGAATTCAGTGCTACCTGCCTTGACTTCGACAGACAGCTTCCCGCCAAGGATCTTGTCGTTGAGCGTAGCTTCCCACGTCGTATCGTTACTGGTGAATGATCCCGTCTCCGAGAATGACCTGACCTTCTTACCACGCTTACCCGATTTTCGAAACGGACTAACCTGTGCGTCCCATACGATGGTCCACTTCCATTGATAGGGAGGCGGCTCGGTGGTCTTAATTTCGAACGTCACCGAAGGGAATTTGGCTGTTTCGTCGATGTAAAACTTGTCTCCCGTCGCCGGCCGTACCCATTCGCCAACGTCGTTCTGAATAACTGCTTTCGTCAGTGAATTTTGATCAGCATTGGTCGTCGACGCATGCCTCACGTGGCGCTTTACAGTCTTACGCTTCTTGGTCTTCGTCGTCATCATCGACCTCCTTGTAGATCGTCAGAGATAGGGACTCCGGCTGTTCAGTGTAGATATGCTGCGTGAAACCATCGGCGTCGCTGTAGCCGCTCCACTTCTTCCCCGACTCGCTCTCAATTTCATAGCGCGTGTGTGGTAATACTGTCTCGCCGTCGTCCTCGACCAGATGGAACTGCTCATGATATCGGGGCGCGTCGCCGGCATGGGGTAGCCCAGGAAGCACGTAGCCTTGTGCCGTCGGTCCGTCCAGACTGTGCGATGCTCCCTTGATATCAATCTTTCCTGGCGCGTGGATCTGGATATCCCCATTTGCAATGCGGATGTAAGCGCCACCAGAAGTAAGGTAGATCTCCTGGTCGGCTGCAACCTCAACCTTCGCGGTTGTCGATTGGACTTTCACCGATTTCTACGCGGTCAGTTCGATGTTGTCCGAATGCGCCTGGACCTCGACCTTCCCGCGGCCGGCAAACAACTTCATCCCTGCGCCCTGGACGAAGATGCTGAGCTTGTCAGCGATACTCGCGATCAGCGATTTTCCGACAGCGAGATGCGTGCTCTGACCGCTCACGATGTTAACGTGTTGGGCGGCAGACAGGTGTGCCGATTCGTTGCTCGAGAGCGCGATACCCGACGGGCTGCCAAACAGCATGATGGGCTCTTTGAAAACGTTCGCGGAACCAGTACCGCCGCCCGCAGTACGGCCACCAGACGCCGCACCCGTGGCGGCCTCTTGCGTCGCATCGGTCAGCTGTTTGAGAGCGTCATACCCTGCCTGCAGATCCTCGGCGTTATGAGCCTTGGTCGCGTCCGACAGTGACTCGATCAAGCTTTCTGCCCGCACTAACTGCTGTTGAGTTTCGCGGGCGTCGAGGGGCTGACTGTTGACCGTCTTCGGATACGTCGAAACATAGAGCCCACGGTTCGCTCGGACGGCACCGTAATTGTCCGTACGTAAATCGAAGCCACTCCCCAGATAGTCACCACGAGCATTGCCCGCTTGATCGATCAGGTAGCCCAAATGAAGTGCTGAGTTCGCTTGGCTGCTGAAAAGTTGCACCCTGTTTTGGCCAGTCGAGTCGTCCATTACCATCTGGTTGTATCCAGCTCCGGCGAACTCTTTCGACCGGTACCCTGATAGCAACCCATTCGTATGCCATTGAGGTTTCGTTGCGCCGTTATACACGCGTGCGATTGCGATCGGACGGTCACAGTCTCCTCCGACGTAATCGATCAAGACTTCTTCGCCGACCCGCGGCAAGTGGACTGCGCCGTAGCCGCTTCCAGTATCTGACTGCGCAATGCGCACCCAGCACGACGCGCTTTCGTTACCTTCATTGACTCGATCCCAAATGAACCGCACTTTGATACGATTCAACTCGTCGGTGTAAACCTCTTCATTTTGCGGGCCGACCACAATTGCAGTCTCGAGATGCGTTGTCGGTTTCGTATGTTCAAACGGGCTCCTGAACGGAACGGTGGTGCGTTGGGCCTCGATCTCGACCTGATAAGCGCCCGTGGGTCCATCAAGAGCTACCGGCGCGGGTGTGGCTCCGTACATGTCTTCAATACCCGATTCCTCAATCTGCTGATCGAGACTGTGAGGCATTCGTGCCGACGCACGCGTAACCGGCAGGTTGTTTCGGACAGTCCAACGTACCGCGATGACGGCAAATTCGCGCTGCTCACCGGAGTCACCGTCATGCTCGGGATGTCCATTCAAGGTGAACCGCTTGCCAGCGTCAGCTGCACGCCAGCCTCCCATGCCGAAAAAGCGCTTCGATCGAGACTCCCACTCCTCCAGACGCGTCTTAGACAGGGCATCTCCCCGCTCCTGTGCCATGAAGGTGTACGCACCGGTGTATTGATAGACTTCCGCCTGCTCAGGCAGATCGCCCTGATTCGGCATCGTGGGCAGGGACGTGCCCTTTGAGTTGAACACGCTCCCTGGGTTCTTGTAGTCGAACGTGCGAGTCGTGAGCGATGTGCTTTGGAGCGTGCGGCTACCGCTCCACTGAGTAAGTCCATCGGAAGCGATAGTTGTGCCGGCGCGAGTGAACGAGAGCGGCACCGCCTGGTCTAGCGCACTCAGGCGATCGGTGATAACAAGCCGATGTGTCTTACCATCGCCATCGTGTTTCCAGTAGCCGTAAAGTCCTTCAGCCTCCAGAAGCCGGTGGACGAAGTTCCAATCCGTCTCATCCTGGCGGCAGAAAGATAGTGACGGCAAGGAGTTGGAAAGATGAAACTCGAAGAAGCCGCGCGCTTGCGGATGCGCATTAAAGATGTCGGTGATGATCGAATCGACAGGCTTGTCTTGCCAGATCTTCTGGTCGCGACGAAATCGGAGGAAGTGCATCCAAGAGGCTATGGTGATCTGATGGAACGTTAAACCACCATCGGCGCCGAGGCGCCTCGCCGTGTGCACGTAGCCATTGTGTGGCGCATATGTCCCATCGCGCTGCTGGATCCACAACGTCACGGGCTGGGCTATGAGGTTCTTGAGCTCAATACTCGATGTTGTCGACACAACATCGACAACAAATTCGAAGTGACGCCCGAGACGGGACTGACCGACCATCTGATGCGGAAGCAGCACATCATTGCCTAACGGCGTGTCAAGCTTAAGAAGGCGATCCTGCTGAATCAGACCGCCTCGTATTGCTCGAACCAAGTCATGCGTGTCCATCTGCACACCTTTCTTTTTTATTACGCAATCTTTCGAATTGGTAATTCAACTCGACTCTCATTTGCGATTGTACAAAAGGCGCGGCGATGCTCTCAAAAATTTGCTAATTCGTATAGTCTTTATATGCAGGATACCTACAGACACTGCGCAAATGGCGATGACAGCAACTAGGTCTAGCCTTACTCACTATAGGCCGCGCGCGCCTCCTTCAACAGACTACGCTAACTCACGTACGGATATAACACCTCCTTCGCAGCCTGATAGCTCGCATGAGCGTCCGACACATCGAGTCCGCGTGGATTGCTCCAGACTTTTGCGCTGCATGCCTCGTTCATCGCGCCGATTCGCTCAGCCTTCATGTGTCGCTGGATTGCTGCGCGCTCCTGCCACGTGAGAGCGTCAACGCACACGTCAACCTGTTCCACGCGCTTCTTCGCCGCCTTCCGGTCGGCCTCCTCCGATCGCTCGTCGGTCGTCAACGTGCGTTCGTCTTCCGAGAAGCCACGACACGACGGATCGACGCGCCCATAACCGAGACTCGGCACATAACCTGCCTGCCAGTCGTACCATTCGTCGAGCAGTTCTTCGATCTGGTTGCTTTCGTCGATCGTCATGTTCATCCTATTTTCGATTTGCTTGAGACACCGGTCGTTAGTCGTTACATGACGACCGTGAAGTTGATGCTGTAGTGCGTGAGCCAATCGCCGATCGCATGGCGCATCGTCCGGTTGCGCGGCCACGGAAACGCGATCTGCGTGCCATGTTCCGTCTCTGTGATCTCGCCGCTGAACGGACATTCGTCGAAGGCGATGAGATCCGCGCCAGTCACCCCGTCGAAATGGTGGATTGCCGAGATGAGCAGCCTCTCAGGCACATCGCTGTACAAGATGCACGCGGCTGCGCTCATGCCCCGTCCCTCAAATCGACTTGGAATGCGCCGCTCTGCAAGAACTGGCCGAGCGCGCGGCATTTCTGGTTGCGGTAGACGTACGCCTTCGTCCGGAACACGCCCGGCTCAACCCACCGCGGATCGGTCTTCGGCATGCGCGCCCGATGCATTTCGGGAATGAACGCGTCCACTTCGACGGCCGTGATCAGTTGCCGCTTGACGGTTGCGATACGGGCGATGCGGAACACGGTCGCATCGATCTCGCGGGTGCGCTCATAGAACACGATTCCGCCGCCACCGCGCTTTCTCGACGCGCTATATACGCCGTCCGGAATCTCAATCCACAGTCTCACTGGCAATTTGCTTCTCCCATCTTTCTGGTGCGCACTGGCGCCCATTCCTCGTATGCCCGATCCCACACATCGAACTTGATCTGCTTCGGCGTACCCACGCGGTTCTGGTCGATCCATGCGTGACAAGCGCTACATCCGGGAACCGTGAATTCATTTTTCGCCTTCAGACCACCCGCCTTGCCGTGTAGCCCTTGGTTCGAATGACATGGCACTACCGTGTCGTCCATCGGATTCAGTCGGCAGAGATCTGGTCGGCCTCGAGCGCATCACGGACGGCAGCCGTGCAATCGAGCAACTTCAACTGCTGGCGGACCGTCGGCACCTCGACGCCGAACATGGTTGCGACGGTTTCTTCCGTGTGGCCGACGTCGAGCATGCGCGCCATCTTCTCGGCGCGGTTAATCGGCGAATCCTCTTTGCGGATCTCGTTCGTGCTAACCATCACGGCAGAGAACGACTTACCGCCGTCATTGATAACCTTCTGCGGGATGGCCGGGATTGTGATCGGCGGCTCGCCCGCGGCGATCAACTGCCGATTGAGCTCGCGGGCATTGATCACCCGCGTGCGGCCGTCGATGACCAGGTTCTTGCCGGTCTCCGGATCCTTGTAGAACAGCACCGGCTTACGCACCCCGATCGCGCGGTAGTTCAACACCGTCTTCGGGTTCGGATCTTGATGCACGCGCCGGTCGTACAGAGGGTGCGACGGGTCTTGTTGATCGGCACGCCGAGATTCCCCGAGAGGAAACGGCTCACCTGCGAATCGTCCCAGCCGAGCGCATCAGCGGACCGCGGCTGCGCGGATCGCTTAGCGCTTCCCGAAACGCCCGCTCAATGCTGGGTCTCCGGATGACCTCAATCGTGTTCATAGCAACTCAACTCCGTTCAAAACTGATTGAATGACCTTGAAGGTCGAATTTTCTAAACTTCAAGCATCAAATCTCGATGCAGATCGGATTAAGGAGAGGGTTCCGGCCCTATCTGTAGAATTAGCAGCTCTCACAACCATTCCGATACGGGGAACCCTCATGAACGAACAAGATGCGAAAAACTTCGAGAACGGGATTGCAATGTCGCTCGCTCACACGGTCGGGATCGCGGCGGCCTTAGCACTGGCTTCCAAAGCCCACCCGAACGGCAAAGAAATGCTTGACACCTATGAGCGCACCCTCCTTTCGTCCTCGATATGGCAACTCGGCAATTCAGCAGCACCACAATCATTCGGTGAAAAGTACCGCGCGGAAGTCCATGAAATCTTCAGCCGTGCCCGTGCAAACGCAGGGTATGAATCAGCCTAACTTTCGCGCCGCTAAGTCGCGAAACGCCTGGATCAGCTGACCCTCGTGATGCTGCTGGCGCTCCGCCCTGAGGTTGAGCGCCGGCCTGATCAGCCAGAGGACCAAACGTGCGTATAAGCGCTTCATGCGACCTCCACTAACGTTACGGAATGTGAAATAACACTCATGATTGATTCACTTGTCTCCGCAGTCGGAGCGGCAAACACCACGTTCGAGTTTCTGAAAAACGCGCTCAGTGTCCGCGACGAAGCGAAGGTGGGAGCCAAAACCGCCGAACTTGAAATCAAGCTCCGAGAAATCAACCAAGCTGCCCTGGTGGCGACCCAAGAAGCACTCAAGACGGCGCAAGATATGCGCGCGCTGGACCAAAAACTTGCCGCTCTCGAGCGTGAAAACCAAGAGCTCAAGGCGAATGCGAATCGCCGCGGTCAGTACGTTCTGGCGGACATCGGCGGCGGAACGCTCGCGTACCGCTATAACCACATCGACGGAGGTTGCGATGCTCCGCACTACCTTTGCCAGCCCTGCATGAGCAAGGGCGATGAGATCGCCCTGCAGCCGTATGGACGCCACGGTAGCTACCGCTGCCCATCGTGCGAGACTGTCTACGTCACGGACGGACAGCCTCCGCGCGCAACGTTCGAGTTTTTTTGACGCCAGCCAATCTGCTTTTGTGGAGCGAAGGACATCCGACGCGACGAAATGAAGCAGACGTGCGTACAGGCGCTTCATGCGATCTCCTTTTGTTGAGCGAGCTCGCTCCACCACGCCTGTATCGCCACGAACGTACTGCTCTTGCAGTCCGATTTCCCTCGCAGGATTCGATTGACCGTCGGCTGGGAAATCTTGAGTCGGTGCGCAATCGCGACTTCGCTCAGACGGCGTTGAGTCTTGATATCGCGGAGAAGCCCCGAGGCGGTAGTTGGCATGTCCACGCCGGCATTCTATACGCGAATGATTAATTGCCAATGCGCGATCGAGTGATTTGTTGATATGGCCTATTCATTGACGCATAGTCTCGCCATGAAAAAAGTCGGTGATCGATTGAGAGAGCTGCTTCTTGCCCACCCCAACTATGGGGAACGTGGGCAGAGCAAGCTTTCGCGTGATACTGGGGTTCCTCAGCCCACGATCAGCCGCATCCTCCGCGGTGGATCGGTTCCAGAGCTGGAGACTTTGGCCGCGCTTGCGATTCCCTTCGGCGTCACATGTGAGTGGCTTCTGACCGAACGCGGCCCGAAGTTTGTGGCAGAGCTATACGCTTCGCAGCCTCATGAGCGCGCGACTGAGACTGCACGCCCTCTTCCGCCAAACGCCCAGAAATTGATTTCCGAGATTAAGCGTGCCAGCGAGGCGGGGGTCCCAGAGGACGCTTTTGCCGCCGTCATGACATTGCTCAGACTGATACCGGCGCAGCAAGGCTCCGCTGATGATGGTGACCTTCCTCACCTGCAGCCATAAGATCTCCACGCTCACTTGGACCAGCGGCCCGAATAGGTTTGAGCGCAGAGTCATACGCGAGCGCGCAGTTGCCAGCGGTTATACGCTTCCTATTTTTTGTTAGCGTCACCCCAGGCTCCCCCAGCAAGGTAACAACCCATTCGGTTCTCGAATGGGCGGCCTTAATCAGGACGATCCGGCCAACTAGGGCCGGACTCCATGCCTCTTTTACCTTTGCCAAATCCCCCGGTCTGCACCGCAGCCCGCTCGCGTTCGTCTCTCGATCCACCCTAGCCCCCGCCTACCTACCTAGAATACTGTATGCATGCACAGTAGTTTAGCCTCTGACAGGAAAACCTTTCAACTAGATTCCACGACTCACTTAGTAGGGCCATACCGATATGGTCGACGCGGCCTATGTCGAGCGACTTTTCGGCGACAATCCAATATCTAATACCGGACGTGCAACGCTCCCCATAGTCATAGGTCGCCACAGGCTCTCAACAATAGACACCATTCGACATGACCGAGAAACTCCTTAACACCATCGGCCAAAACCTCGTCGCGGTCGGGTTATACACCGTTGCTTTCGAATCAATGGTATTGACGTTTCGCGCTCAGATGCATGGGTACCTGAGCAAGTATGACCCAAGCCGTCTTCAGGAATTTGAGAAAAAGGCATGCAAGACGGCAGATCAAACCTTGCAATTCTGTGAGCCAACGCTAGTTCAAGCTGGCATCCTCGATCAAGCAGAAATTGCCGCTTTGACTATACTTCGCAGACGTCGAAACAAAATGGCGCATGAGGGATACAATGAGATGTTCACCCTCACCGTAAAAGACATTGAAGACGATGTCACCCTAATGTTTAAAGCCTCCCGAAAGGTCGAACAATGGCGCCAAGCGATCCGAGAACCCAACCCTGATGGAAGTGTTCCGTTCTCGGTCTCTCCTAGTATTTTTCGCCTCTACCTTTCGGTGGCCCAGGAACTCGCCTGTACAAAACTTAGCGTTGAGACAGGCGGCGCCGACGACACTTGAATTGTCAAACATCAACGCCACCAAAGTTCGTGTGCGTCGCATCTGACACCGGTCTCGCCCAAGTCCCTTTCTGTTTCACTACGATCAGTGGCTCGAAAACGGTAACCACGTCGCTGGGAATCATAACTCGTTCCCGGCTTGCTCCCGGAATATGCGCCACCGGATTGGGATGGCGCAACTTTTTGATTTACTCGGACTCGCTGATATTCGCCTCGATCAAACCAGATGAGTTGAGAAGGCACGAGATGTTGTGCTTCATCTCAAGGTTGTAGCTGTTTCGGGCGGTAAAGCTCGATCTAACACTCGTGTTACCGTTCGGATGATCTGTGACACTCAAATCTACAAAACGTGAAAAATCCACAGTGCTCGAGTGGGTCGCGTGGGATCGAGCATACTCCTTACATAGCGACACGGCTTGGGCACGGTCAATGTTGCTCGGCGTCACAAGCTTTCTATCACCGGCAACATCCCTGCCAGAAAAGTACACATTGAACGCACCGGCACCAGACCCGCACGTTACGTAGAATACTGGTTCGTCCTTTGTGCCTTTTGAGCCGCTGATATAGGCTGAATCCGGCCTGATGTCGCGGCATCAGTCGTTTTCGCGGTAGATCCGGTTCACTCCATCGATAATGGTCGTTTTGTAGGGCCGAGTCACGTCATCAAATGCGAAGTCTGCCTCCGTGAATACTCGCTTTCCGGATGAGTCTACTTGAGGTTTACGCAAGGAACTCGATGGGATCCAGCCAATGTGAGTATCACGCAGCCATTCCGGGTCGGTAACATAAACGCGCGACCATTCGCCTTTGGTGCATTCTTCCGTCACCGTGGTCGAGTTATCGACGGTCATGTACTCGGTCGAATGCGTGACTTGACTGGCCTTCTCGTTAACAAGCTTCTCGGCCTCGGCATTGGGGGCCGCAAGGATTGGGATCCCTTGGCCAGTGATGCTGAAACTCTGTCCGGACTTCACGCTGTCGGAACCGCACGGCTCAGCGATTCCAAGTGGAGCGGAAACACCATCCCCCTTGTCGTCCTTGCCGTTCCCGCACGCGACAAGCACGGCCCCCGCAATGATCGCGCCCGCGATCGCGTATTTGTTCATCTTCTGGTCTCTTTAGTGCGCACACCATTCTTCGGCGCCGGATCCGCCGGAGCCACATACGCAAGCGATATGTCAGCACGGCGTAAGCATGCCGCCACTCTTCCGCCTCCCCCAAACATTTATCCATTTGCGTTTAGTTTTTTCTTGCCATTTCCATTCATTCGCGTATATCTCAACCCAACGCAGTACAGAACGCTGCGCCACCGCCGATGCGGTCGATCTTTAAGAGTGCTAGTGCGCCGGGACCGCAGTACTGGGAGCAACCGGCCGGCTCGACGGTGTAGCCGAGAAACGGGGTAGCGCCCGACACCGCTCAACAGCTTTCAGTGAGGGCGCCTCAAGCCGGCGCGGCGGCTCTAAACAGCCCGTATCCATCGCCACCCCGTAGTGGTATCGAGGCGCCCTCCCTGAACGTTGTTGGAATGCCGGAGCGTTGAATGGCGCGCGGTCGGCCCGCGGATTGTCCGCATCCTATGACCGAGTGCGCGCCCTTGAATGCTTCGACAGCGTTGATCGGACGGCATTGAACGCGAGTGCCGCTCGTTGAGCGCTGTCTTATGTTCGGATTACCAAACATATTGGAGAAAAATTTGACTGCGACCACCAAGGAACAGATCTACGACGAGCAGATCTCGCCGCTCATGACGCAGATCATCTCAATCTGCAAGGAACGCAAGATCCCCATCGTCGCGTCGTTCTTCACGCCCGGTGACGATGATCCCGAGCTCGCGGTCACGACCGCCCTCCTCGGCGCCGGCTTCGAAGCACCGCAGAACTTCAGTAACGCGCTGCGCGAGCTTCGCCCTGAGCTATTCGGTGGAGCACCGTTGATGCTTCGCACCGAACACGGCGACGGCAGCACGTCGCTGAGTGCGGTCATCTAATTACGACCGCGCCACGCAAGATCAACAACGTGAGGTAACGATGAATCGAGATTGGATTCCGCTCTGTGTGATCGCCGGCTTCTACCTACTTGCCCGCGCGGTCGCCCCCCCCCGATCGAAGCGCTGATGGGAGTGTGGTCGTGAAAGCCCTTCTGATCCTGTGGCTCAAGAGCCTCGGCGTACTCATCGCCGCAGTGCTGGTTCTTGCTACTACCCAGCAATGGGACGAATCGGCAAGCTGTACCAGCACCTACTGCACGTAACTATGCAGAACCTCTAACCGATTTTTCATTGGTATCGTGGTGGGCTATGTGTAGACAATAGAGTTCGACAGTCGCGTGATACCGCTGAAGGTCTGCGCGAAATCGATCGAGAGCGTGATCGGAATTATCACGAGACTCCATTCGATCGTGAACGGTTTGAACCATCTGGGAAAGCGCAGATTTTATGATGATCAACGCTCGAACCGCGGTTGCACTCCCCAACTCCTGGAGGGGAATTTGTTCAACGGCAGTCAACGCACCCGCAAGAATCGGTCCGTTTTGCCCCTCCCACGTGCGATAGAAGTCCGCTCTGTTCAAGCTAGAGGCTAATCGCGCAACGTTGCCGGCTTGGTCTCGCGCGCCTTCAACAACGGCAATATATGCATCCAACCTGCGACGAAGCGCACGCTCGTCCATTTCACGAGCGTGCTTCAGATTCGCCGCCGACTGACGCTCTCCAATCCAATATGCACCCAAGATAGCGGCGATTGACCCAATCGCTTGAATCCATGCGGCCGCACCTTCGCTTTGACGTTTGAATGCGTAGACAAGAAACGCGAGCACAATACCTAGCGCAACAATCGCAAACCCAACTTCAATCCACTGCCACACTTTCCTCATCGCCCCCCCTTGATTTGGGGTGCATCGTAGCATGGCATCCTTGTTCACCAAGACGTGACTGACGTCACGTGCCTGCTATACGGGCCAGCGATGGCGTAGGCTAATAAAAATCCGGCGGCTCAATCGCAACTCGTTCGCCACCAACAACGTCGAGAAATTTCTGATAGCACTCGTCAAGCTGCGCAAAGTTATTGTTCATGGTCGCTTTTACAGCATAGTCCCCAGGGTAATGTTCAGGTGGATCGAAGCGGCTTTCGTTGTAGTATTTCATATGGCTCAGCAGGCTTTCGCAACGTCGGCGGATTCCAAGGACGGCTCGACCAGCTCACCAGATTCAAGATCAAACACCGGCAGCGATCGGAGCTGGTCGATCGAATCCTGCATGGTGTCCGCAGAGACGGATACAAAGGCGAGCATCCCGAAATCACCTTCGTCTCTTGTGGAAAATTCCAGCTTCTTCGCGCGCGCGTACGCATCGTCCACCAAGGCCTTCAGGGTCGAATGCCGGTTCGCAAGATGATCTGCGCGAGCTTTTTCGGCCAGATCTCGCTGAAACACTTCCTCTCTGCGCCCAAGGAAATATGCACCGCCGATAGCAGCAATCGAGCCAGTGGCCTGTATCCAATACGCCATGTTTTCGATCCTATAGCCAGCCGTGCCGAACGTGGTCGCGCCAAGCCACGCGACAAAGATCGCGATCACGAAGCAAGCGCCCGGTACCGCGAACGACTTCAGTTTTTCCATCCCACCCTCGCGTATTTTGGCGCAAATCATAGCAAGCTGAATGAGCAGCTATCGGCTGCGTCTGGTTCCTCTGTTACCTACCGTGCGGGAGTGCCGCGATGACCCTTCTGAAAATCTGGCTGGGCGCGTTCGTCGCCGTCCTCGCGTTTCTCTACTTGCAAGCCGTCCTATCCGGAAATCTTGACGATGATCGGCAAGCATCGGAGATGCCACTGTCCTGACATACCGCAACAAGCCAAGCATTTCATTCACGTGGACCTGCTGCAGAGATTCGGCTAAGCCACGCCAGCTTCAAGGAATGAACCAGCGAAAGGAATCGCTCCGCATCGTCGGGAGTCGGACGATCGCGTATGGAATGTGCCGCTCTATTTCGAATTTGCTGAAGCTCTCGCAACAAGTGCACTTCGGCATCGGGAAGTTGCCTCTCCCTAATGAGAAGGTTGACAATCTCTGTAGGCCCCGCGGTGGCGAAGATAAGTCGGTTTGTGACCGACAGATCTGAACTGTTCACGAGATCGGCGCCTACTAAGTTCAACTCCTTCCACGCCTCCATTATTACGCCGGTTGGATTTGCGGACAGCGCAACAGGATCAGTTTCCGGGACATCATCGGCTTCGACATCGACGTCATCCCCGAAATCCAACTGAAGCTGTTCTCGCAAATACTCGGCCTTTCGCAACGGAGCTTCGAACTTTCCCGAGATTCCGCCCGGCAACGTGACCTCCGTCAACTTGCCAAGCAAGTCGCGAAAGCGGTCGCTGAATTTGAAAACAAGGATGACGATTGTCCCCGGCCAAGCAACGGCCTCGATGACTTTCGAAGTGAATTCTAGTCCATCCATCCCCTACCCCGATTCTGCGTAATTGTTGTCTGGAATCGTAGCACGAGCCCCCACCCAGACCGCGCACTTACCGCTGCCTCGGATGTGCGGTTTCTTCTCGAGGGCGGTCTGTTTGGCGCCCGTCCATTTTCCCCTCCTGGCTTCAACGGCAGACGCTCGGCAACGCAAATCAGCCGAGCCCCCGCCATTGAAGCTCAATCTACCGATTCAGAGGATGCGATGACTTCGCGTAACCCGTACTTTCTCGACGGACCGAGCCAGTTTGGATTCAGCGGCGGCCGCTCGTCGGCGTACATGCTTGAGAAAACTGTCGAAGCGCACGGCGGTACGCTGCCGGGCTACGTGTTCGTGACGTTCCACAACACCGGGAAGGAACGCCCGGAAACGCTCGAATTCGTGCGCGACGTCGGGTCGTACCTCGGCGTGCATGTCTACTGGACCGAATTCACGGGCGTCTATGGCTCAGGCCTGTCGTGGCGCATCACTGATTTCGAACATGCCGAACGCAACGGCGAACCGTTCGAGCGCGTCCTCGAGTATTACAAGAATCTGCGCGCCATCGAAAAAGGAGAGCCGCCAATCCTGCCGAACCCTGCGAACCGCATGTGCACCGACCGCACGAAGATCAAGGCGGCATCCTGATTCATGCGCGAGCGAGGATACGACGAGTGGGACGCAATCATCGGCGTCCGGGCTGACGAAGAGCGCCGCTATCACAAACGCATGGCCGCGAACGAACGAGGCTCGGACCGCTGGACGAATTACATGCCGATGTTCCACGCGGGCGTGACGAAGCCAATGGTCAATGTGTTCTGGCGATCGATGCCTTTCGACCTGAAGCTCGACCCGAACAGCGACGAAGGCAACTGCGACGCGTGCTTCCTGAAGGCCGAGCACAAGATCGTCCGCATCTTCATGAGGCGACCCGAAGCGGCCGAGTGGTGGATTCGGCAAGAGCGCGAAACCGGGCAGCGGTTCCGGCAAGACCGTCCGTGCTATGCCGACCTGCTGCGCCAGGCTGATTTCTACCGCGCTCAGATGGATCTGTTCCAGCCCGACGAAACCGAAGAAGACATCGCCGACTGCATGTGCGGGACCTATCGAGCTACGATATCAACGACTGGATCGACCGATCTCATCGCGCGACTGCCCCGACCTGATGCGCGCCATGATCGCTGATGGCGTGATGGTACATTATTCAATTGCTTGCCGGTTGGTAAATTAGCGCCCGTGTATCGTCACATGACGCGAACCAAATACAACGCAGTCCCCGAATTGTGGAACGTTGTCGAGCGTCATCGATTTCCGAAATCGATGACCAGAGTACGAAAAGCAAATGACTGTCTGATCGCTTTACTAGGACACCCTTGTCCAAATAGCGAAGAACAACCATTTTGGATAGTACTTGATTGTTAGTCAGCGTCACAGATGCCGTAGGATTTTCCTTAAGCGCTGAAACAGCCGCTCTATCGCCCGCAGAAAACGCTGATGCCGCTAACATCGGCCCGAACAGGATAGCGATTCGCAGTTGTGACACAAGCCATTTCGGAGCTTTATCGATCGGCGGCAACACCAAATACAAGAGCAGGCCCAATAACGCGGCGGTAGCAACCAGGAATCCTCCGAGCTGTCCACCGCCATAGTACAAAAACGCACCACCGTTTACTACCGCGCCGGTCCAGAGGAGCGAATAGGGAGACACAAAGATCCGCACGAACATACGCTTGTGCCATCTCGCCGTGGCGACGCGCGCTACTGCACCGCGATACAACTCCGCCGGATCCGCCCACCCATCCAATCGGCGACCAGCAAGATGAAGCGCAATTGTGATTGCCGTGGCCAGCACCATCGCGGGCAGCCAGTTCACTGCCGTGCGCGCATGATCGCTAAGAGTTGTGGGCACTTGCGCTAGCTCCAAGCCCAAGCGCGAATAGTAGGCCCAGTCGTAGACAACCGAGCAAGGTAAGGCGAGCGCAGCAACAAGAGTGATCCCTTTCGACGCGCTCTCTAGAGCGCTTGACGATCCCGAAGGAACCGCTAGCACGGAGGTCTGTGTATTGTCGGTCATGGAACGTCGGCTCTATACGTTGGTTGGCTTTCACCCATGGAAGTACGTGAAATCATCAGCGCTCCTTCTACGCTATCTGCTTGAAGTCGCGCAAATCCACAGCACTAACTGAGCAAGTTTTACGAGAACTTCCTCGCGTATGCGACCGCTTCGGCCTCGGTGTCGAACTCGCCGAGTCTCCGAAACGCCGCCTCGCGGCTGAATCCGACCTTCGTCACTTCCACCTGCGCGGCAAACTTGCCGTCGTCAGTCGGGCGTGGCGTGCAGTTCATCTCGTACCCACGCATCAGGAAAACCGTCTTCATCTGGTGCTCGCTGGAAAAATCCGGAGGAATCGTAGCATGTCGAGGTCGACACCCAACGCGTGGACGACTGGCGAGGTGCGCCTTCTCGCTCGTCTCTACCCATCACCCATCCCGTCAAGGGCGCTCTATGCTGCGTTTCCGCGGCACCCGCGCAAGTCGGTGCAGACCTACGCGTGCACGGTGCTGAAGATCTCGCGGTCGCCGCGAGATTACAAGACGGTCACGGCGCCGGCCTGGAACCGAATGCGTGCCATCCTCGAAACGAAACAGCTGTCAGCTCGCGAGCTGGTGGAGCGTTGCGGCGTGTCGCAGCAGCGCGTCAGCGAGCTGCTGACGATTCACCGCGCCGAAGTGCAGATCGTCGACTGGATCCCGCCCGTCGGCCGAGCTCAGTGGCGGGCGGTCTGGGCGGTTGGCACCGGGCCTGACGTGCCGTGCCCGGCAGCGATCAAAACCGAAGCCGCTCGCGCGGCGCGCAGCGCCATGAAGCGCAATCCGTTCCTTACCGTAGCGGGTCTCGTGACAATCCCCGTCGGTGAGCGCGGTCGCGTCTTTCAGCAACCCATGGACACTACCGACGAGGAACTTGTGGCATGAGCGAACCGCTCAACGCTCGCATGTCACTCTTGATACGGGCTGGTTACGATGAGCGAAGCCTTCCGACACTCGTCGACCGCGACCCTGAGCAGACTCTCAGCTTCGGTCATCGCCAAGCTGGCGATGCCGAAAGTTTCCTTGCGGCGTTCAGAAATAAGCCGGTCCTTCTCGCCCAGTGACTCCAGAAATTCGGCCGCAGCATGCAGCGTGTCTCGACAACCAGCGAGCCGAAAGGCGCAACGGTTCGGGAGCGGAATCAGCTTCACCTGTTCTTCGTCGCTGCACACACTGATGTCTCGTATGTATGCCAAGAATTCACTAAGGCGAGACGGGGCAGCGTCGTATCGGTGCGCGGCCTGGATCTTCTCGGCCATATACCTGACTCGCGCGAGCGCACTACCGGTTCTGAGCCGCATAGACGCAGCAGTCAGCACCGCGAGCTCATATGCCTCCTTGTGCCGTCGGCGATCTTCCCGTGTTGCGATCCACACCGTCGCACCTATCGCCGCTACGGTTCCGACGGCCTGTGCCCAGCTCGCCCAATCGCTTCGGCTGAAATCTCCCCACGGAACATATTCGTAGCCAAGCGCGCCGATCAGTGACGTGATGACAAGTACAGCATACCTGTTGATGACTTTCTCCATCTCTACCCCGCGATTTTTCGAGGCATCCTAGCATGAGCGAGAACACAAAAATCGAGTGGTGCGACCACATTGATCCGAACGCAACCGGGCGACAACTCGGTGCCTATAAGAGTGCCGCGAAGAAAGTAGGTTGCTCAGTGCAAGAATGGATCGATCGACGCTTGGCGGGCTTGCGACATTGTTTCACCTGTCGGACGTGGAAAGCTCGAACGCAATTCACAGTGGATCGCCAGAGACCGGGCGGCTTAGCCGCTAGGTGTCGCGAATGCATGTCCGACGCGAGCACCGCATCGCGTTACGGCATAAGCGTCGAAGAACTTCACGCATTTCGCGTTGCCCACGACCACCGCTGTCAAATTTGTGGCGCCACTGAGATCCTGTACATCGACCACTGCCACCACACCGGCAAGTTGCGCGGACTTCTTTGCCCGAACTGCAATTCTGGTATCGGTCATTTTCGCGAGAATCCGGCGCTTTTCATTGCCGCACTTCACTATCTCGACATGCATCGCGCAGGCAAGCGCGCCGTCGGCCGCCACCTCGACGGCCGCACGCACGACGAATTCCCGGAGGCATGATGGGCTACGTCAATCCCCTGCTGCGACTGCCGGCCGCACGCGCGCTTACCTCGCTGCCGCTCGAATCGAGGCGTGCCCTATCCGTGGTACTCCGCGCGCTGCGCGACCAAGCGAACGCCGATGCGAGATCGCATGGAAACGCCGCAAGGGGTCGATGGCTGCATATTGGCGCGCCGTCGCGACCTACGCGCGACACCTAGCGCATGCGCTTGACCGCGCAGGAGAATCATCATGACCGTCTACGTCGACGACATGTATCGATCCCCGGTCGGCCGGTTCGGCCGGATGAAGATGTCGCACCTGATCGCGGACACTACCGATGAGCTCGCCATGGCGCGCGAGATCGGCGTCAACCCGAAATGGATTCAGCACCCAGGCACGCGCGACGAACACTTCGACATCGCCATCAGCAAACGCGCCGCTGCGATCGCCGCCGGCGCCATTCCGATTACCTATCGACAATGCGGCGCGATGAACAAGCGCCGCCGCGTCACCGGCGCGCTCGGCTCGCCCGGCGACGCAGTCGAAGGGCTCGAACAGTTCGTCGCGGCGCGCCGCGAGGCACGCACTGCCGCGACCAACACCCAGAACACTACGGAGCCTCAATCATGAGCGAAGCCCCGAAACGCGCCGTCCAGTTCGAGGCGGTCATCCAGGCGGATACGCCCCAGAATCTGGCGGATGCGCTGACCGATATGGCCGCGCTGATCGCCGCCGGAGAGATGCCGGTGCGGTCGATCGGGGGCGGCGTCTATACCACCCACGACTGCACGCTGGTCGTCTCCGAGCATCCGACGCATGAGGAATACGTCGAGCTGCTGCAGGACTATCTGCAACACACGGATGGTCAGTCGTGAGCAACGCGTGACATGAACGGATCAACCGCGTAGTTCGAATTCACGTGGTCGATCACCTGCTTGATATGACCGACCGCCGACTGCGGCTCGAGATCGTAGCCAGTGGCCGTTCGCCCGTTCGCCCCTTCCGGGAAGAGAAAAACCCGCCAGCCAGCCTCATATGCGTGGTGATTGGGAAGGCGCCGGTTCACCTCCGCGATGAACTCTTCCGGCGAAATAACGGGCTTCGACATGGCGGTCTCCGTCTGAATTTTCGAGGAATCGTAGCATGACTACATCGTCCACCATGAAGCCGCTCTACCTCGACTTGCCCGCAGTGGCGATCGCTCTCTCGCTATCGGAAGCGACCGTCCAGAAGCTGGTACGCGAAAGCAAATTTCCGAAGCCGCGCCTGCTTTCCAATCGGCGAGTGGCGTGGCTGACGCGCGAGGTGGAAGCTTGGGCGGAGGCATGCCCTGAATCGGATCTCGCACCTCCGCCCAATACCGGCCACAACAATCGACGTCGGCGCTCTACTTCGTCCGATACTTCAGAGCAAGCTCGTCAAGAAACTGCCCAAGGCGCGTGAGCCATTCGCGCCGCTCGCGATCATAGTGGTGGCGGTTGTACACGCCTGCGACGCCAGGCTGGATGTGGCCGAGTACCGCCTCCGCCACATCGTGCGGGCACCCGAGTGCAGCAAGCATCGTTCTGGCCGTCCGGCGCAAGTCATGCGGCGACCAGTGCGTGACAGGAAGCCGAGGCCGATTATGATTTGGCGCCTGCTTACAGTACGGCTGATGATAGTAGATGCCGTGCGAAATAACGGTCTGCTTCATCATCTCGCCGGTCGACGTCGGGAACAGAAAGCCGTTCACGGCCTGGTCCTTGCGTCGACGGACAACGGCCTCGGCTCGACCAACGAGCGGCACCCGCAAATCCCCTGCTTTCGCGCGCCACGAGTTCTTGGTTTTTTCCTTCGGCACGGTCCACCATAGGCCGTCCGCCTCGTCGGCGATTTCGTGCGACTCCATCGAAATGATTTCGCCGCCACGGGCGCCCGTCCACAGATACAACGTGATCGCGTCGGAAACCGTTAGGCTCATATTCGGCAGCCAGCGGAGCAGCGTGCCGATCTCATCCTCGCTCAATACCCGCTTTTTCGTGCCCATGACGACGCCGTCGATCGTGCGCCCCTTACTGCGAAGCTTGCCGCGCAGGATCATTCGCCACCAATTCGGCGTGCCGTCAGGCAGCCTCCCAGCGTCCATCGCATAGTCCCATGCTCCGCCTAACTCCATGCGGAGGCGCGCAGCGAGTGCCGGCGTGGCACGATAGGAATTCAAGAATTCGAACGCCTGCGCACGAGTTATCGACGCAGCCGGAACGCTCTCGATCGGGCTGAGCATCGCCTTGAACATCCGCCTAACCTCGATCACGCCCTTGTCCTTGCGGTTCGGCTCCAGATAGCCGCCCATATAGTCGAAACACACCTGCTTGACGGTGTATGCGTCGACGGCGCGCGAATGTGCAACCGCGGCGCGTTTCTCACGCTTTGCAGCAGCAGGATCAGCCCCAGCATCACGCGCCGCTCGCTTTTGCTCCCATTCAGAAATCGCCGCAGGGAAACCCATAGCCGGCCACTCGCCGAGCTTCACCTGGCGCATTCGGTCGTCAACGGGGGACTTGTATCGGTAGATCCAGGAACGGCGACTCTCGCTGGCCTGGAAGCGGAGGCCCGGGAGTCCGTCAAAGGTCATGTGTTGTCCCGCAGGCAGCTTGCTCGCGGTTCGTGCGTCGAATCTCATCAGCGGTCGGCGTAGGTTTTTGTTGTAGGCCTAGACCGGAGCGTAGCTTTTCGATCCGGCGTAGGAAAATTCTACGCCAGAGTGCCAAGTTTCCGCTTATTTCGTCAAGTGCAGACAAGGCACCTGACAAACGCAACTTTCGGCTCAAAGCCTTAATCAGAAAGGCTCGGAAGTGTGAGAGCCAGATGGAGTAAGGGGCTCCGCAGAGCCCCTAATTTTCGTTACTCGTTTTCTTCGAAGTAATGTCCGAACTTCGTCTGCTTCGTGCGGATATAACGCTCGTTTTCCTCACGCACGGGCACCGCGAGCGCCACGCGCTCGCAGACAGGAATGCCATGCTTCACGAGCGTATCGAACTTCTTCGGATTGTTGCTCATCAGCCGCACCGACGTCACGCCGAGGATGCGCAGGATCGCAGCGGCCGAGTCGTATTCGCGAGCGTCGTCGGGGAGGCCGAGATCGAGGTTCGCCTCGACGGTGTCACGCCCCTGCTCCTGCAGCGCGTACGCGCGGATCTTGTTGCTCAGGCCGATGCCGCGGCCTTCATGGCCGCGCAGATACAGCAGCACGCCGCGGTCTTCGGCCGCGATGTAACGCAACGCGAGATCGAGTTGCTCGCCGCAATCGCAGCGGTACGAGCCGAACACGTCACCGGTCAGGCATTCGGAATGCAGCCGGGTCAGCACGGACTGTTCGCCCGTCACGTCGCCCATCACGAGCGCGAGATGTTCGGCATCGCTGCCCGATACGCGAAACGCGTATGACGTGAACGTACCGTAGCGCGTGGGCAGCGACGCCGTGGCGACGAGCGTCACGCACTCGTCGGCCTGGCCATTGCCCGGCGTGGGCGATTGGGGACGCGAAGACATCATGAATTCAATCGAAACTTCAGGAATGTAGGAGTTGTGTGGATGGTGCGTGACGGGAGTTTACCGCTAATCTGGAAACGTCACGCGACTGCCGCCGCCCGCCCGGCTATACTGGGCTCACCGGGTGACGCGCAGCACGCCCCGCCTGCCCTGCATCGACCTGCACACGGAGAAAGCGAATGAGTACGACTGTCGCGCAGATTCTCAAGGCCAAGCCGGATTCGGGCCGCACCATCTACACCGTCACGAAGTCCGATCTCGTCTACGACGCCATCAAGCTGATGGCGGAAAAGGGCATCGGTGCACTGCTGGTCGTGGACGGCGACGACATCGCGGGTATCGTCACCGAGCGCGACTACGCGCGCAAGATCGTCCTGCAGGACCGCTCGTCGAAAGCCACCCGCGTCGAGGAAATCATGACGGCGAAGGTGCGCTACGTCGAACCGTCGCAATCCACCGACGAGTGCATGGCGCTGATGACCGAGCACCGGATGCGCCACTTGCCCGTGCTCGACGGCGGCAAGCTGGTCGGTCTCATCTCGATCGGCGACCTCGTGAAGAGCGTGATTGCCGATCAGCAGTTCACGATCAGCCAGCTCGAACACTATATCCACGGCACGCCTACCGTCACGTCCGCCTGATCCGCGCAGCAAAAAAGGCCCAAACGCGTGAGCGTCTGGGCGGAAAGCCGCCGGCATGCGGCGACGGAGGTTCTGCTCCTGCGGACGGACGACGCGCGCAGTTCGCGCGCGTCTCGTCAATTCAGCGGTACGCTCGGGCAGACCGGGGGATGTTCAATCAGTTACCGAAGTACACCGAATTCACGGGATTCGGCGCGTCCCGCGTCACGCGGCGGCCGCCTTGCGCGGCACCCGTCGCCACGGCACCGTAGCCGCTCGTATCGGCTTGCGCGAGCATCGGCTGATTGGGCTGGATGCGCTGCTCGGCAGCCTGGATGTCGCTCGGATATTGCGAATCGCTCGCCAGCGGCTTGTACCCGTTCTGCTCGAGTTGCACGAGTTCGGCCTTGACCTGAGCGCGGGTCAACCCCTGCTCGGACTGTGCGAACGATGCAATCGGAGTGGCAAGGACGGATGCGGCGATAGCTGCGTAGATGATCGACTTCATGATTTACCTCCGGAATATGTTCTCTTTTGACGTCGCCTCGGCAGGACTGTCTGAAGCGATTGAATTCAGTGTAGTGCGCGTCACCCCAAGGGGAAACCCTTAGTTTGAACATACAGCGTTGCATTTTTGGAAAAAATCGCCCACTGTTTCCGGACAGGGTCGTCGCGACTTGCTTCATCTACACAACAATCGCTGACGAAACGCCAACAACCCGATCACATGTCTGGAAGGTTGTGTTGTAGAATCGTAAGGTTTTATTCGCCAGTCGATATTCCATCCACCATGTACGCGCTCACGCCCCTTTCGGTTTCGCCGTCCGGCCCGGCCGGCGTGCGCGTGCGCGCCGGCCAGCCGGCGCATTCCCTCGCTCGACGCACGGCCCAGGCGCCGCTCGCCCCTGCCCGGCGCCTGATCTGACCGCTCGGTCTCCACCCGGAGCCAGGTTAGACAGGCTCCGGGCGATCCTCATAGGCACGCCACGCCTGCCCCGCCGATCATTTGGAGAACCACCATGAAACAACGCCTTTACCAGCTGACCGAACTCGACGTCGCTCGCCTCGAAAAACACGCCGAGCACAACCCGCGCTTCCAGACGATGCTCGACACGCTGCTCGAACGCGCCGATATCGTCCAGCCCGACGCCATCAAGGCGAACGTCGTCACGATGAACTCGCAGATCACGCTGCTCGACGAAGCGACCCAGGAACAAGCCACGTGGACGATCGTTTATCCGGACGCCGCCAACCTCGAACTCGGTCGCCTGAACGTCTTCTCGCCGGTCGGCATGGCGCTGCTGGGCACGCAACGCGGCCAGATGGTCAAGGTGATGCAGCCGAGCGGCGCCGAAAAACTGATGAAGGTTGCCGCGATCGTGTTCCAGCCGGAAGCCAACGGCGAATACACGCGCTGAGCCGCCGGTCGACCCGCGCCGCGCCATACGGGCGCAGAACGAAGAAAGCGAGGCACCGACCTCGCTTTTTTGCATCCGGACGATCCGGCTTGCCGCCATCGCAGTCGGCAGACGAAAAAAAGGCGCCCGAAGGCGCCTTTTTTGATGCTGCGAAGCGGGTTACCCCGCCCGTCACGCTTAGAAGCGGTGACGCAGACCAACCGTTGCTGCGGTTTGGTTGACCGACGAGCTCGATGCCGTCGTGTTGTCGCCGTTGTAGATGCCCGTGCCAACGATGTTGTTGCCCTTCGCGCCACGTTGGTACACAGCTTGTGCGTACACGTCGGTGCGCTTCGACAGCGCGTAGTCAGCTTGCACGCCGAACTGGTTCCAGTGCGAGCTGCCGTTGTTGACCTTCGCGTTCGTGTACGTGTAAGCAGCACCCAGGCCGAGAGCCGGCGTCAGGTTGTACTTTGCGTTGACTTCGTAGTTGTCAGCGCGCAGCGTCGGAACGCCAGCAGCTTGGTTGTCGATACGCGATTGCGTCCATGCAGCGCCGACTTGTGCCGGGCCGAATGCGTAACCAGCAGCAGCACCGTACGTACGGACACGGCCTTGGCCACCCAGCGTCGATGCGCCGTTCGTGTTGGTACCGTCACCCAGGTTTGCTTGCGAGTATGCTGCACCCAGCTTCAGACCTTGGAACTGGTACGACAGACCGCCGCTGTATGCGCGGTTGTTGCCGAAGTTCGTGTTGTTCGAGAACGAGTACGTACCGCCGAATTGCAGGCCAGCGTAGTTAGCGCTCGTGTACTTGATCGAGTTGTTCAGCGCGACGTCGCCGTTCGTGCTCAGACGGTCGTTGTTCAGCGGGTGCGCGAAGTACGTGCCGCCCCACGAGCCCGTTGCCGTCAGCGGCGCCAGGTAGTCTTGCGTTGCGTCATACTGCTTACCCAGCGTGACCGTGCCGTACTGGCTCGACAGGCCGACGAAAGCCTGGCGGTTGAACATGCCGCCGTTGCCGTTTGCGAAGCGGCCGTTACCGATGTTGAAGCCGCTTTCCAACGTGAAGATTGCCTTCAGGCCGCCACCGAGGTCTTCCGAACCACGCAGACCGAAACGGCTTTGGTCGATGCCCGAGCCCATCGACCACAGCGACTTGCCGCCGACGTTGCTTTGGTAGGTGATGCCTGCGTCCAGCACGCCGTACAGCGTGACGCTGCTTTGCGCGTGAGCGACGGTAGCAAACGATGCTGCAGCTGCTGCAACGATCAGAGTCTTGTTCATTCGTGGAGCTCCCTTCTAAAAAGAGGCAGGTCTCGCGACCTTGTTCATAAACGGTCTGCAACCGCCCGGGAGCGCCATCGGTCCTGCTGGCGGCGCCCGGATAGTTGCCCGTTTGGGAACCGTGAGTTTAGGGGTGTACCCTAGGGGAGCGATCCGCAAATAAAGAAATAAGCTTTTCCAGAACTAGAAATAATGAAAGTGGGGCCGCGTCATAAGTATTTGTTTTAACGCTTGTTTTTGACTTCTTGACGAGGGCTTTTTGGAGCCTTTCATCGCACCATTCTTTCATGTCATCGTCTTGACGGTTGCATAGAAACAACAAGCGGATTCGGTCCAGCACCCCGAAATCGGCAATTATTACCCGATTCAATCTCAAATATTGGCCATCCCGCATCTAAAACGTCGCCCTCGGCCGGTAAACAGGAGCGACGCCTGCGCCACGGCGAGATCCCGTCAGCCGTCAGAAAGGGAAAAGGCGGCTCGCGCCTGCCGTGACACGCGGTAACAGCCTTAACCGCCCGCGTAACCCGGTAAGCGTACCGGCAGGCTAATGTAAGGCAGCCTCGAATACAGAACAGGAACCGCCATGAATCGACGCTCGTTGCTGCGCGCCATCGGATTGACCGCCGCCTTCGTCGGCACGGGCTGGCTGCGCGCCGCCGCGGCCCAGCCCGCCCCGCCCGGGCACCGGCCCGCCGGCCCGAACCATGCCCCCGGCCGGCCGCCCTATGCGGATCGGCCGCGTTTCGCGCCGCCGGCGGCACGCCACGACCGTCGCCCGCCGCCACCCCGGCCGCACGGCTATATATGGACGGACGGCTACTGGCGCTGGCAGCGCGGCCGCTATATATGGGTGTCCGGTCGCTGGGTCGCGCGGCGCCCCGGGCGCCGCTGGGTGCCCGGCTACTGGCGCCGCCAGGGACCGGTCTGGATCTACGTCGACGGTTCGTGGCGGTAAGCAGCGGCTCGGCTTCGGCCAATGAAGCGTCCGAGCGGAACGGCGCGCGAGAACCGCCGCCGTCCGCGGCACGGAATCATGCGCGACGGCAGGGGCGCCCGGTCAACCTGTCGTCGGGCCGCCCATTTCGACGACATCCTTCGGATAACGAAGTCACGCGATGGCGATGCGAATGCATCCGGCCATGCTTCAACCCATCGCGCTCATCTGCCGCGCATCGTCAGTCAGCGAACCGATGCGCGCGCCGCGCTCAGTGCCCGCCCTCTTCCAGCTCACGCGCCCGACGGCGCGCCGCGCAGATCGCGCGATGATGTTCGTCGGCCCACCGGATCATCGCCTGCATCGGCGTCAGGAACGAACGGCCGAGGTCGGTCAACGCATATTCGACACGCGGCGGCACTTCGGCGAACAGCGTGCGACTGACGAAGCCGTCCTGTTCGAGCCGCTTCAGCGTGCGCGACAGCATCTGGTTCGATACATCGCCGATCGTGCGGCCGAGTTCGTTGAAGCGCATCGTTCCGCCCGCCAGCGCCTCGAGCACGAGCAGGCTCCACTGGTCGCCGATGCGGTCGAGCACATCGCGGATCGGGCACGGCTGATCGAGTTCGACGGATTCGTCGGCGGACGGAAGCGGCATGACGGGAGTCTCTTTCACGGGCGATGCACGGTCACCGCGGCGTGACCTGTTCACACCGCGGTGACTTCTTGTGACGGGTTCGCGGCAACTGTACCATTCGATCGGCCCGACAGCCGCCCCGGATTCGCCAGTTCAACGAAGCATGACGATGCCGCGCGGCCTCGCCATCCCGGCACCTGCAACCTCACGGTCCGGTCGGCGAAACCTTCGTGCCGATACGACATGCATCCCGCGGCCAAGCCGTCATCGCCCGCGGGTCGTCGCGACTCGCGCAACACCCGGTAGCGCTCGCGCATCCGTCCACGAATCGTCAACCAAGGAAAACGCTACATGCCTTCGTTCCGCTCCCCCGTTCGCGCCGTTGCCGCGTTCGTCTTGCTGGCCGCATCGACGGCCGCGCTGGCCGCCGGCCCGACCGCGCGCGACCTCGCCGCCGAGGAAGCCAACCGCCAGCTCGTGCTGACGTTCTACGACCGCTTCTTCAACCGGCACGAAGCGGTCGAGGCCGCCACCGTCGTCGCGGACGACTACAAGCAGCACAACCCGCACGTGCCGGACGGCAAGCAGCCGTTCGTGTCGTACTTCGTCGGCGCGTTCCAGAAGAACCCGGCATCGCGCGCGCGCATCGTCCGCAGCGCGGCCGACGGCGACCTCGTCTACCTGCACGTGCATGCGACCGAGCGTCCGGGCGATCGCGGCGAAGCGGTGGTCGACATCTTCCGCGTGAAGGACGGCAAGATCGTCGAACACTGGGACGTGATCCAGCCGGTACCCGAAACGTCAGCGAATCGGAACACGATGTTCTGAAGCACGGAGCCCGCGCATCGGCCGGCCGCCGGGGTGGGCCGACCGACGCGCGAACCGGCCGCCGTCACACGACGCCGAGCGCCAGCACCTGCTCGGTCGTCAGCACGTCGCCGAACGTGTCCGACAGCGCGGCCAGCGTCGCACGATGGAGGTCGCGGTGCGGCACCGTGCCGCCGTCCGCGACGTCGAGGTCGCGCGTGGCGCATGCATCGTCGACGACGATCACCGCATAGCCGAGCGGCACCGCATCGCGTGCCGCGCCGGCCACGCACGCATGCGTCATCAGGCCGGTGACGATCAGCGTGTCGATGCCGGTCGCCTTCAGCTGCGCATCGAGGTCCGTCGTCGGGAATACGCTCACCGACGTTTTCTGCACGACTGCGTGATGCGGCGCCGGCTGCAGGTCCGAGTGAAAGCGGAAGCCGTCGCTGCCGTCGGCGAAGATCGGGCTGTCGGCCGTACCGACGTGCTGGACGTGAAACACCGGAATGCCCGCGCGGTCGGCGAACGCGATCACGCGCCGCGCATTGCCCAGTGCACGAGGCCCGTCCGGAATCGGCAGCCGGCCGCTGAAGTATTCGTTCTGGAAATCGATCACCAGCAGCGCGGTGCGAGCGGCGGCGATCGACGTCGGCGCGCTCGCGCCGGCCAGGGTACGGATGGTCGGATGTTGCATGGCATGCTCTCTTGGTTGGCACATTGATGGAACGGCACGCCGGACCTGCCGGCGCCGCCGCACGCAGCCCGGAACCTCTCCGGCCGCGACGCGCCAGTGTCGGGCCGCGCGGCGTGATGCGACAGCGGCGCGCGGGACAACGTCCGACAGGATCGGGCCAACGTGCGTGTGAGCCATCTACGACAACACGGCCGTTCGCGCGCCCGGCCGCGTGCGGCCGTACGCAGCCATCATCGCGAAACTGAGCAGGAAACCCGCGCCGCCGATCAGCAGCAAGCCTGTCTCGCCGAATACGGGCAGCAGGTTCGTCAACGCGCCCGTCACGACCCACGCGACCGCCATTACCGAACCCGCAACACCGAGCGCCCAGCCCTGCCGATCGTCGCTGACGGCATCGGAAAACGCCGTATACATCGTCGTGTACGCCACCATGTCGAAGCAGCCGACGACCATCGCGAGCGCCCACAGCACCGGTTCGTGCGGGAACAGCGCGGACAGGATCTGGCCAAGCCCGGCCACCAGCAGGCCCGTCTTCGCGATATCGATCACGCGCCACACGCGCAGCATCAACCGTACGACGCACAGCAGGCCGAACACGAAGCAGAGGCCGATCACGCCGCTGAACAATCCGAGCCGCGCGCTCGTATAGCCGAATTTCGCCTGCAACAGCAGCATGATGGTCTGCAGGTAGAGCCCGTAGCCGACCTGCATCAGGAAGAACACCACCGACAGGAACGCGACGTTGCGCTGGCGCGCGGCTTCCACGATGATCCGCAGCGGCAGCAGCGGATCGATACGCGTATCGCCGCGCGGCGCGGCGGAATCGCGATACGACACCCAGGTCCAGCACGCGCAGATCAGCGACAGCGCGGCGACCAGCATGAACGGCGTGCCGTAGTCGAACAGCGGCGAGATCGTCCGGTCGGACGTGACGCCGCCGAGTACCGGGCCGACGATCACGCCCGCGCTGAACGCGAGCGACATGATGCTCATGTTGTACGCCTTCGTGTCGGGCGTGCTCAGATCGGTGATGGCCGCCTGCGCGATGCCCTGGCAACCGGCCATCAGGCCGGTGAGCCCGCGGCCGGCCAGCAGCAGCGCGACGCTGGCATGCCACGCGCCGGCCGCCATCATCGCGTAGCCGGCCGCGAGGCCGAGCACGCACAGCAGCAGGACCCGGCGGCGGCCGTAGCGATCGGACAACTCGCCCATCAGCGACGAACCGAAGAACATGCACAACGGATAGATCCCGTAGCCGAGACCGAGATAGAAATTGCGCGCGTGCGCGCCGGCGTCGGCCGGCAGGATGCCCGCGTGCGGGTCGCTGAAAATAGCGGACATCATCGGATAGACGAGCCCGAACCCCATCGCGTCGAGCGCGATGGCGAGCAGGCAGGGGCCGAGCAGCTTGTAGTCGAGCCGGGACATGGCGACCTTCCGGACAGAGTGGATGATCGCCCAAGCGTAATGATCGGGCCGCCGCCGCGGTAGGCCGGCGGCCGCGATGCTAAGCATCGGCTCTCCCAGCTGGTCGTGCGTCTGGACGGCCGGGGTGGCGGCTATACGCCACACTTCCAAAGCGGATCGAGCGGCGCACATATCACGCATTCGAGACGCTTACGGCGAAGGAGAACGATGTTTCCCGGCCGGCGGGCAGCGGGCGGCAAGCGCCCCCACCGTCCATGCGGCGCGGGCAATGCGATGTCAATGCGCCGCCTCGGCCACTGGCGCGCGGCAGGCGATCAGGCCTCGTTGCACGGCCGGCCGCGCGGCGATCTCGGCAAGCCAGCGCTCGACGTGCGGAAAGCCGGCAACGTCGAGATCCAGCTCGCCCGCCGTGCGCAGCCACGAAAACGCGGCGATGTCGGCGATCGAATACCGCGACGACGCGAGATACGCCGATTCCGACAAGCGAGCGTTCACGACGCCGTAGAGACGCAGCGCCTCCTTCCGGTAGCGATCGATCGCTTCCGCGTTGCCCGTCTTCGATGCATGCAGGAACCACCACAACTGGCCGAGCATCGGCCCGATCCCGCCGATCTGGAAATGCAGCCATTGCTGGACCGCCGTGCGCTCGGCGAGCGTGTCAGGCTGCAGGCAGCCCGTCTTCTCGGCGAGATAGCCGAGGATCGCGCCGGATTCGAATACGGCCAGTCCCGTATCGTGGTCGACGATGGCCGGGATCTTGCCGTTCGGATTGATCGCGAGATACGCCGGGCTGCGCTGCTCGCCGGCGGACAGGTTCACCCGCACGCGATCGTGTGCGAGCCCGGCCTCTTCCAGGTAGATCGCGATCTTGTGCCCGTTCGGCGTGTCGGCCGTATAGAACGTGAGGGAATGCGTCGAGGTCATGTCGGTCCTTGTCGTCGGGTTGTCGTTGCAACTACAATCGTTGCAATTGCAATCCTATGCCGGAACCGATGTCGCCGGCGACATGCCAGTACTCGAAGGAGGGACATGCAGACGGCGCGACCCGGTCCGCCCGTGCGGACACCCGATACCCGCCGTGCCGCGGCGGCCTGCCTCGAACGGCTGACGACGCGGCGGCTCGCGCCGCCGGGCGCGGCGGTGTCAGCGTTCGGCGCGCCGTGTGCCGGATACGTTACTTCGCGTCGGCCGCCGCGTCGCGCGCGGCAGCGGTCGCACGGTCAAGCGCGGTGATCATCACCGCCCGGTCCTTGCTGGTGAATTGGTCGAGAAATAGCTCGGCGACCGTCGACTGATACACCTTCCACATCTTTTTGCGCAGCGCCCGCCCCTTGTCGGTGATGCTCGCGAACGCGGCGCGGCCGTCGTCCGCCGAACGCGTGCGCGTCACGAGCCCCTCCTGTTCGAGCCGGTCGACGAGCCGCGTCAGGTTGTAGCGCTCGATCGCGAGCACGTCGGCCAGTTCGTGCATGCGGCGCGTGCCGTCGGGCCCGCTTTCGAGCCCCCACAGCGCGTCGTACCACGCGTACGCGGGCAAGCCAGCCGCCGCGAGGCGACGCTCGATCTCGCGAATCATCGTCCGATGCGCGCGGACGAACGAGAACCACAGATCGGGTTCGGTTGCGTTCATGTCGGGGCATTCCTCTCGCTTGATTGCAGTTGCAATCAAATTTTACCGCGAGAACGATAGCCCTCTCGTGCGATCGCCATCGTCGCCTTCCCCGCCGCCCGCCGAGCGTGTCGTCGCGCCGCGCCGCTCGCGCTACTGCCCCGACCGAGCGAGCGGACCTGGCGTGCCCCGCTCCGTGCCCGACGGCCAGCCGCCCGCGAGCGCCTTGTACAGCGCGACCGTCGAGGCGGCGCTGCGCATCCGCCCGTCGGCCGCCGCATCCTGTGCCTGCAGCAGCGTCCGCTGCGCGTCGAGCACTTCGTAGTAGTCGATCGCACCGGCCGAGAAACGCGCCTGCGCGAGCTGCGCCGCGCGTGCGCTGTCGTCGGCCGCACGCACGAGGTGCGCGGTCTCGTCACGCGTGCGGGCGACACGCAGCAGCGCGTTCTCGGTTTCCTCCAGCGCGCTGAGCACGGCCTGCCGATACTGCGCAAGCTGGCCGGCCGCTTCCGCATCGCTCGCGGCGATCCGCGCACGCACGCGGCCGACGTCGAGGAACGACCAGTCGATGCCGAGCGCGATCAGGTTGGTGTCGCTACCCGCGCGGAAGAACCCGTAGCTGCTCGTTGCGCTGCCGAGCAGCCCCGACAGCGTGAAGCGCGGGAACAGGTCCGCGGTCGCGACGCCGACGCGCGCGGTCGCCGCATGCAGCCGCGCCTCGGCGGCCGCGACATCGGGGCGGCGGCGCAGCAGGTCGCCCGGCGTGCCGGGATCGATGTCGGCCGCGAGCGCCGGCAGCGGCACCGGCGTGCCCATCGGTGTGCCCGTCTTCGGCAAATCGAACCGGCCGATCAGCGCATCCGGCGTCTGCCCGGTCAGCACCGCGAGCCGATGCTCGTCGACACCGATCGCGGCTTCGTACACGGCGATCCGCGAGGTCGTCGATTCGTACTGGGCACGCGCTCGCGCCGCATCCAGTTCGGAGCCTCGCCCCGCGCCGACGCGCGCATTGATCAGCGCGAGCGTCTGCTGCTGGTTGTCGGCGTTCTCGCGGGCGATCCGCAACCGCTCCTGCGAGCCGCGCAGATCGACGTACGTGCTCGCGACCTCCCCCGCGATCGCGACGCGCACCGCACGCACGTCGGCCGCGCTGGCCGCCGTTTCCGCACGCTGCGACTCGATCGAGCGGCGCACGCGGCCAAACAGGTCGAGCTCCCACGCGGCATTGATTCCGACATTGGACGTCGGCGTATCGCGCTGGCTGCGCGGCGCGCCGAACGCCTGGTCCTTGCTCATCAGCTGATGGCCGATCTGGCCGCTCGCGGTGATCGTCGGATAGCGGTCGAACGTGGCCTGCGACAGCAGCGCATTCGACGCGTCGTAGCGCGATACGGCGACCTGCAAGTCCTGGTTCGCCGCGAGCGCCGCGTCGATCAACCGTGTCAGCGTCGGATCGCCGAACCCGCGCCAGAAGGCGGCATCGGCGTCGGGCGACGTGTCGCTCGGTGTATCGGCCGGCGCCGCGTCACGCTGCGTGGCCGGACGAACATCGCGCGCGAACCGCGCGGCCGTGCCGGTATCGGGCCGTTTGAAATCGGGGCCCACCGCACATGCGGCGAGCGTCACCGACATCGCGAGCGCGGAAAGACGGAAAGCGGCACTCATCGGTTTTCTCCTTCGAGGGTGCCGTGCTGTTCGCTCCAGACGGCCGGCGTGCCGCCCGCGAGCTTGCGGATCGCCACATAAAACACGGGCGTCAGGAACAGCCCGAACAGTGTGACGCCCAGCATCCCCGCGAACACGGTGACGCCGGTGGCCGCCCGCACCTCGCTGCCCGCGCCGCTGCCGATCAGCAGCGGCACCGAGCCCGCGATGAACGCGACCGACGTCATCACGATCGGACGCAGCCGCAGCTTGCACGCTTCGAGCGCCGCTTCGACCACGCCCTTGCCCTGGATCTCGAGCTCGCGCGCGAATTCGACGATCAGGATCGCGTTCTTGCACGCGAGCCCCATCAGCACGACGAGACCGACCTGCACGAACACGTTGTTGTCGCCGCCGGACAGCCACACGCCGAACAGCGCCGCGCACATGCACACGGGCACGATCAGGATCACCGCGAGCGGCAGCGTCCAGCTCTCGTACAGCGACGCGAGCACCAGGAACACCAGCATCACCGCGAGCGGGAACACGACGATCGCCGCGTTGCTCTGCGTGACCTGCTGATAGCTGAGATCGGTCCATTCGAGCGTGATGCCCGGCGGCAGCACGTCCTTCGCGATCTGCTGCAGCTTCGCGATCGCCTGCGACGACGACATCGTCTTCGGATCGGCGTCGCCGATCAGGTCGGCGGCCGGATAGCCGTTGTAGCGCACGACCGGATCGGGGCCGTACGCGGGCCCGACCGTCACCATCGAGCCGATCGGCACCATCTCGCCCTTCGCGTTGCGCGTGCGCAGGTTCGCGATGTCGGCGGCCGTCTGCCGGTGGCCGGCATCCGCCTGCGCCATCACGCGATACACGCGGCCGAACACGTTGAAGTCGTTCACGTACATCGAGCCGAGATACACCTGCAACGTGTTGAACAGATCGGTCAGCGCGACGCCCTGCGCCTTCGCCTTCAGCCGGTCGACCTTCACCTCGAGCTGCGGGATGTTCGCCTGGTACGAGCTGACGGGATAGCTCATCCCCGGCGTCTTCGCGACCGCGGCCTGGAACGCCGTGAGCGCCTTCTGCAATTCGCCGTAGCCGAGCCCGCCGCGATCCTCCAGGTACAGCGAGTAGCCGGAGCCGTTGCCGAGGCCCTGGATCGGCGGCGGCATCAGCGCATACGTGATGCCGCCATCGATCGCCGCGAAGCGCGCGTTCAGGTCCGCGTTGATCTGCGCGGCGCTGCGGTGACGCTGATCGAACGGCTTCAGGATCACGTACGAGTTCGTGATGTTCGGCGTGTTCACGCCCTGCAGCGCATTCAGCCCCGCGAACGCCGGCACCATCTCGACGCCGTCGGTGCCGAGCGCGATCTTCGTCATCTGCTCGGTCACCGCGCTGGTGCGCGCGAGCGATGCGCCTTCCGGCAGCTTCGCGCCCGCGAACAGGTACAGCTTGTCCTGCACCGGGATGAAGCCGCCCGGCACCGCGTTGAACAGCAGCGCGGTCGCCGCGAGCAGCGCCGCATAGACGGCGAACACCACGCCGCGCCGCTTCAGCGTGCGCCCGACGACGCCGTGGTAGCGGTCGGAACTGCGCTCGAAGAAGCGGTTGAACGGATGGAACAGCCAGCCGAATGCGCGGTCGAGCGCGCGCGTCAACGCATCCTTTGGCGCGCCGTGCGGACGCAACAGCTTCGCGGCGAGCGCGGGCGACAGCGTCAGCGAATTGATCGCGGAGATCACCGTCGAGATCGCGATCGTCACCGCGAACTGCTTGTAGAACTGGCCCGTGACGCCCGACATGAACGCCATCGGCACGAACACCGCGCACAGCACGAGCGCGATCGCGACGATCGGCCCGGACACCTCGCGCATCGCCTGGTGCGCGGCATCGCGCGGGCTCAACCCCTGCGCGATGTTGCGCTCGACGTTCTCGACGACGACGATCGCATCGTCGACGACGATCCCGATCGCGAGCACGAGCCCGAACAGCGTCAGCGTGTTGATCGAATAGCCGAGCAGGTAGAGCCACGCGAACGTGCCGACCACCGACACCGGCACCGCGACGAGCGGAATGATCGACGCGCGCCAGGTTTGCAGGAACAGGATCACCACGAGCACGACCAGCACCACGGCCTCGATCAGCGTGTGCTGCACCGCGTGGATCGATTCGCGCACGAACACCGTCGGGTCCCACACCGGCCGATACGCGACGCCGGGCGGAAAGCGCTTAGACAGTTCGTCAAGCTTCGCATACACGGCCTTCGCGACGTCGAGCGCGTTCGCACCCGGCGACAGGAAGATGCCGACCACGGCCGAATGCTTGTCGTTGAAATACGAGCGCAGCGTGTAATCGCCCGCGCCGAGCTCGATGCGCGCGACGTCGGACAGCTTCACGACCTGGCCGTCGTCGCCGTTGCGCAACACGATGTCGCTGAATTCCTGCACCGTGCGCAGACGGCCGCGCACGTTGATCGACACGAGGAAGTCGTTTTTCTTCGGCGACGGTTCCGCGCCGAGCTGGCCGGCCGACACCTGCACGTTCTGCTCGCGCACGGCCGCGATCACGTCGCTTGCGGTCAGTCCGCGCGACGCGAGCCGGTTCGGGTCGAGCCACAGCCGCATCGCGTAGTCGCCGGAGCCGTATACGCCGACGTCGCCGATGCCGGTGAGCCGTGACAGTTCATCCTTCACGTGCAGCGTCAGGTAGTTGCGCAGGTACAGCGAATCGCGGCTGTTGTCCGGCGAATAGAGGCTCACGTACATCAGCGGCGTGGGCGACTGCTTCTGCGTGGTCACGCCGTACTGGCGCACCTCGTCGGGCAGGCGGGACAGCGCCTGGCTCACGCGGTTCTGCACGCGCACGGTGGCCGTGTCGGGATCGACGCCCTGCAGGAACGTGACGACGACCTGCAGGCTGCCGTCCGACCCGGCGACCGACTTCATGTACATGATGCCTTCGACGCCGTTGATCGCCTCTTCCAGCGGTTCGGCCACCGACTCGGCGATTTCCTTCGGGTTCGCGCCCGGGTACGTGGCACGCACGACGACGCTCGGCGGCACGACTTCCGGATATTCGCCGGCCGGCAGCATCGGAATCGAGATCAGGCCGAGCGCGAAGATGACGATCGACAGCACGACCGCGAAGATCGGCCGGTCGATGAAGAAGCGGGAGAAATCCATCGTCTCGCTCCCGTCAGTGCGCGGCAGGCGCGCCGGCATCGGCCACGGCCTGCGTGCCGGCGCCGGGGTCCGCCGCGGCGTGTGCGGGCAGCGCCTTCGGCTTCACCTGCGCGCCCGGATAGTAGATGCGCTGCACGCCGTCGACCACCACGCGGTCGCCCGACTGCAACCCCTTCTCGACGATCCGCTCGCCGTCGAGTTCGCGGCCGATCGTCACGTCGCGGCGTAGCGCCTTGTCGCCCGGGCCGATCACGTATACGTACTTGCGATCCTGGTCGGTCAGCACGGCCTTGTCGTCGACCAGCAATGCGTCCTGGTCGCGGCCGCTCACGAGCTGCACGCGCGCATAGAGGCCCGGCGTGAACGTATGGTCCGCATTCGGCAGCCGCACGCGGGCGCGGATCGTGCCGGTTTGCGGATCGAGCCGGTTGTCGAGGAAATCGACGGTGCCCGCATGCGGGAAGCCCGTCTCGTTCGCGAGGCCGACGCGCACAGGGTCGGCGCCGATCGCGCGATGCGTCGGCGCGGCGCGCCGCGCGTTGTAGCGCAGGTAACTCTGCTCGTCGCAATCGAAATACACGTAGACCGGGTCCTGCGACACGACGGTCGTCAGCAGCGTGTCGTCCGCGCGCGCGAGGTTGCCGACGGTCGCGACCGCACGGCCGACCCGGCCCGCGATCGGCGCGCGCACTTCGGTGAAGCCGAGATTGAGCTTCGCGTCGGCCACGGCCGCATCGGCCGCCTGCAGATCGGCACGCGCCTGCTCCGCGGTGGCGCGCGCGTTGTCGAGTTCTTCCTGCGACGTCGCATGCGCGTCGATCAGCGTCTGCACGCGCTTCAACTGCACGTTCGCGAGGCTCGCGGCCGCACGGGCGCGCTGCTGCTGCGCATTCGCCCGGTCGAGCGCGATCCGGTACGGGCGCGGATCGATCTCGAACAGCAGCGCGCCCTGCGCGACCACATCGCCCTCCTTGTACGCGACACGCTGCAGATAGCCGCTCACGCGCGGCCGCAGTTCGACCGCATCGACCGCTTCGACGCGCCCGTTGAATTCGTCCGCGAGGCGGATGGTACGCGGCGCGACGGTGGCGACGCCCACTTCGGGAAGCGGCTGGGCCGACGATGTGCCTTTGCCATCGTGACAGCCCGACAACGCCAGCAACAGGGCGCAGGCCGCGCCCAACGGCGAGGTCCTGCGTAGGGAAAAGGAGAGCATGATGCCTCGCGACGGGTTAAACTGCCACGTAGCATAAAAGTTGAAGTTAACTTCAAGTCAAGCTTTCCCGGAGGGCGTCATGGGTATCCAGGAAACCCCGCAATGGCCGCTGATGTCGATCCGCGAAGTGGCCGCGCGCAGCGGCGTGCCGGCGTCGACGCTGCGTTTCTACGAGACGCGCGGGTTGATCAAGTCGCACCGCAACGGCTCGAGCCATCGCCACTATTCGCGTGCGGTGCTGCGGCTGATCGCGTTCATCGTGTTCGCGCAGAAGATCGGCTATTCGCTCGACGAAATCGCCGAACAGCTCGTCAGCCTGCCCGAGGACACCGCGCCCAGCAACAAGGACTGGCAGCGGCTGTCGCGCGGCTGGAAGCAGCGCGTCGCGAGCCGGATCGAGGAGCTGCAGCGGCTCTACATCAATCTAGACGAATGTATCGGCTGCGGCTGCCTGTCGCTGAAACGCTGCAAGCTGACCAACCCGGAAGACCGTGCCGGCCGCAACGGGCCCGGCGCGCGGCGCTGGCTCGGCGACAAGCCGCCGACCGATGCCGAGTGACGCGCCGGCCGTACGCGCGCTGCGTCACCCGACGCGCCAGCCGCCGTTCACCGCGATCGTCGCGCCGGTGACGAACGACGCGCGCGGCCCGGCGAGCCACGCGACCGCGTCCGCGACGTCATCCGGCTGCCCGGCGCGGCCAACCGGCGTCTGCACGCGGATCATCGCCGCGACGGCCGGCGCGACCCCGCTGTCGCCAAAGAAACGCGTGCCGGCGATATAGCCGGGCGCGACCGTATTGACCGTCGCGCCGCGCGGCCCCAGTTCGCGTGCCAGCGCGACGGTGAAGCCTTCGACGCCGGCCTTCGCGGCCGCATACGCGAGGCCGCCCGGCAACAGGCTGCCGGCGCGCGCCGCGATCGAGCCGATGTTGACGATGCGCGCGGCGCGATCGGCCAGGTGCGGCAGCACGGCCATCGTCGTCAGGAACAGGCTTTTCAGGTTCGCATGGAGCACCGCGTCCCATACGGCCTCCGCTTCGCCCGCCTTCGTATCCGCGCCGACGCGACCGGTCAGTCCCGCGTTGTTGACGAGGACGTCGATACGCGGCCACCTTGCAACGATCGCGGTGACCACCGCTTCCGCGTCGTGCCGCACGCTCAGATCGCCTGCCTGCCCGATCGCCGCGCCGCCGAGCCGCGCGACGGCCGCCTCCAGCCGCGCCGCATCGCGCCCGACGATCGCGACGCGATACCCGTCCTGCACCAGCCGGCTCGCGATTGCGAAGCCGATTCCGCTCGACCCGCCCGTGACGATGGCCGTTCGCTGCTGTTCATTGCCCGTCATGATCTGTCCTCCTGAGTATCGACGGTTGACGACAGGGACATTCTGGGCAGCCCGGAGTGATAGGTAAAATACGAATTCGATGATCTACTGATACATGGGCGGTATCGCATGATCGATCTGCGCCAGTTCCGGCAATTCATCGCGGTCGCCGAGACGCTCAGCTTCCGGCGCGCGGCCGAGCGACTGCACATGGCCCAGCCGCCGCTCAGCACGGCGATTCGCAAGCTCGAGGATGAATTGGGCGTCGCCTTGCTCGAACGCGACAACCGCGGCTCGCGGCTCACGCCGGCCGGCGAGGCCTTCCTGCTCGAAGCACGGCGCGCGCTCGAACAGGCCGAGCGCGCGGTGGCCGTGGCGCGTCGCGCGGGCGCCGGCCTCGGCGGCACGCTGCGGCTGCGCTTCGTCGACAGCACGGTCAACGCGCTGTTGCCGTTGATCCTCCGCGCGTTTCAGGAGCGGCATCCCAACGTCGATTTCCAGCTCGAGGAAGGCACGACCGCCGACCAGGTGCTCGCGCTGCGGCAGGACCGCACCGACGCCGGCCTCGTCGTGCTGCCGGTGGCCGATGCCGGCGACGTGCATGTCGAGCCGCTGCTGCGCGACCGGATGGTGGCCGCGCTGCCCGACGGCCACCGGCTCGCGCACCGCCGCCGCATCGCGCTGGCCGAGCTGGCGGACGAACCGTGGGTCATGTTTGCCGCGCACCACGGGCCGGGCATGCATGCGCTGATCGTAACGGCATGCGCGCAGGCGGGCTTCGCGCCGCGGGTGGTCCAGCAGCCGCGCCAGATGCAGACGACGGCCGGGCTCGTCGCGGGCGGCATCGGCGTCGCGCTGATGCCGCGCCTGTTCGTGCCGATGCATCCGCAAGGCATTACGTTCTGCGAACTGAAGGATGCGGGCAGCCCGCTCGCGTACGAACTGGCGCTCGCCTACCGTACGCCGTCGCCGCTCGTCGATGCGCTGCGCGAGAGCGCGCGGAACGCGGTGCGCGAACTGGGGCTGGTTGCCGCGACCTGACCGCGCGCATCGCGCGCGCGGCGCTCAGGCCTGGTCGCCGAGGAAGTTGAACACGACGCCGAGCACGGCCTCGCGGAACGCCTCCGGCCGTGTCGGGAGCGACGTGTACTCCAGCATCATGTGGCTGTACGACACCGTCGTGCCGATCGCGCTCGCGATCATGAAGAACAGCACGTTCGGATCGACCGGACGAATCGCGCCGGCCTCGACCGCGTCCGCCAGCAGCGGAAACATCGCGTCGTGATACGGGCGCACGATCCGCTCCTGCAGCCGGTCGAGCCGCCCGCCCTCCTCGGTCGCCGCCGTCGAGAAGAACATGCCGATATCAGGCTCCGCGAATTCGTGATCGACGCACAGCTCGAGCGCGCGCCGCACGCGCTCGCGATGCGGCAGCGACGACGCGCGCAACGCACGCAGCGCGTCGAACATCGGTTCGGCCAACTCGACGATCTGCTCGACGACGGCCAGCCATAACGTTTCCTTGGTACCGAAGTGATGGGCGATCAGCGCCGCGTCGATGCCCAGCTCGCGCGCGACTTCGCGCACGCTCGTCGCGTCGTAGCCGCGCTTCGCGAACGTGCGGCGCGCGGCCCGCAATATCACGTCCGGGCCGACGGACGCATCCGCCAGCGGCCGTCCGCGCGTACGCCGCTTCGACGGCGCGCGCTCAGTGACTTCTGCCACGTTTTTCCTGCTCCTTGAATGATTCGAATGCCCGTGTTCGGTCCCCGGTATCACGTACCGGAAGCGGGCGGCCTGCCCCGCTCCGTTGACACGCGGAGCCGGGAAGCGCTAGGATCATACCTTATTCATCACTTGATGATTTATCCATGACAACCCCTACACGCATCGTCATCGTCGGCGGCGGAATCGCCGGGCTGCAGCTCGCGACCCGCCTGGGCGAGCGTCTCGGCCGGTCCGGACGCGCGCAGATCACGGTCGTCGATCGCAGTCCGACACACATCTGGAAGCCGATGCTGCATACGATCGCGGCCGGCACGCGCGACGTCCAGCAGCAACAGGTGATCTTCCTCGCCCATGCCCGCGACCACGGTTACACGTACCAGCCCGGCGAACTGAAGGGGCTCGATCGCGCTCGCCGCCGCGTGCAGCTCGGCGAGATCCGCTCGCAGGACGGCGACGTGGTGATCGACGCACGCGAACTCGAATACGACGTGCTGATCCTCGCGCTCGGCAGCCAGGCCAACGATTTCGGCGTGCCCGGCGTGCGCGAGCACTGCTACTTCATCGACAGCCAGCAGCAGGCGGAGACCTTCAACGAAGCGTTGCGGATGCGCGTGTTCCGCAGCATCGCGCGCGACGAGCCGTTTCGCGTGGCGATCGTCGGCGCGGGCGCGACGGGCGTGGAACTCGCGGCGGAACTGAGCCGTTTGCTCGAAGTGGCGCAGGCCTATGGTGACGACACGGTGCGCGAGCGGCTGCAGCTCACGCTGCTCGAAAGCGGCCCGCGCATCCTCAACGCGTTTCCGCCGAAGATTTCCGCATCGGCACAGCGGCGGCTCGAACAGATCGGTTTTCGCGTGCTGACGTCGACGCGTGTCACGTCGGCCGACGCGAACGGTTTCCATTACGGCGACGGTTCGTTCGCCGAAGCCGACCTGATGGTGTGGGCGGCCGGGGTAAAGGCGCCCGACTTCATGCAGGCGCTGGGCGGGCTCGATACGAACCGCGCGAACCAGATCGTGGTCGGCCCCACGCTGCAGGCGACCGGCGACGAGCACGTGTTCGCGATCGGCGATTGCGGCAGCCTGCTGCCCGACGGCCAGGAGCGGCCGCTGCCGCCCACCGCGCAGGTCGCGACGCAACAGGCCGAGCATCTCGCGAAGCATCTGCCCGCCTGGCTCGACGGCACGCCGATTCCGCCGTTCGCGTTCCACGATTTCGGCGCGCTGGTGTCGATCAGCGATTACGACGCATTCGGCACGCTCGGGCAGTTCGGCTTCTTCCGCGGCGGCTTCATCCAGGGGCGCTTCGCGCAGTTCAGCCACCTGATGCTCTACCGGCGGCACCAGCAGGCGCTGCACGGTTTCTCCAAGGCGACCTTGCTGTGGATCGCCGAACGGATCAACGGCTGGGTGCAGCCGCGCATCCGCCTGTCGTGATGCCGCGCGCCGCGGCACCGCGTAACGTTTCGAGGAACAGAGACATGAACAATCGTGTAGCGCCCTGGCTCATGACCGTCGCCGCAATCGGCAGCTTCGACATGCCGTCCGTTTCGTGGGGCGGGCCGCGACGGCGCAGCGTCACGCGCGACCGGCTGCCGTCGTGGGACGCGACGAGCAAGCCGACCATCAGCGTGCTCGAACGGCCCACCGCCGACACCGTGATGATTTCGTGGTGCGACGCCTGCACCGGGCACTACGGCTACCAGAAGTGGCGCCTGTTCACGACGCGCAAGCGCGGCGTGTGCGCGCTGTCGGGGCGACCGATCGAGATCGGCGACAGCGTCTATGCGCCGCAACTGCTCGGCTCGACGCCGGGCAACGCCGCCGCGATGGTGCTCGCGGCGTGCATCGACGAAGCGCTCGCGGCCTGACCGTCAGGTCGACGTGGGCTGACCGGCGCCATAGGCCGGCGCGTTGTTCTGCCGTTCAAGTTCGGCATCGAGATGCGCGGCATGCGCGCTCGCTTCGGACTCCGACATCAGCTCGCCTTCCCACTTCGCAACCACCGCGCTGGCGATCGAGTTGCCCACCGCGTTCGTGGCCGAGCGCCCCATGTCGAGGAACGTGTCGACGCCGAGAATCAGCAGCAGCCCGGCTTCAGGGATGTTGAACTGGTGCAGCGTGGCCGCGATCACGACGAGCGACGCGCGCGGCACGCCGGCCATCCCCTTCGACGTCAGCATCAGGATCAGCAGCATCGTGATTTGCGTGCCGAGCGACAGGTGGATGTCGTAGGCCTGCGCGATGAACAGCGTCGCGAACGTGCAGTACATCATCGAGCCGTCGAGGTTGAACGAATAGCCCATCGGCATCACGAAGCTCGAGATCTTGCGACGTACGCCGAAACGGTCGAGCGCGTCGAGGATCTTCGGATACGCGGCTTCCGAGCTCGCGGTCGCGAACGACAGCATGAACGCTTCCTTGATCAGCGCGAGCAGCTTGAACACGCGGCGGCCGAGGAACAGCAGCCCGGCCGCGACCAGCGTGGCCCACAGCAGCACGAGGCTCGCATAGAAGTCGCCCATGAACACCGCGAACTTCAGCAGGATCGACAACCCGTTGACCGCCACGGTCGACGCCATCGCGGCCATCACCGCGAGCGGCGCGAGCTTCATCACGTAGCCGGTGATCTTCAACATCACGTGCGCGAGCTGGTCGATCGCCGCGACGAGGATCTTGCCGCGCTCGCCGAGGGCGGCGAGCGCCACGCCGAAGAACATCGAGAACACGACGATCTGCAGGATCTCGTTGTTCGCCATCGCCTCGGCGATCGACTTCGGCACCATATGACCGACGAAATCCTTCAGCGTGAACTTGGACGTCGCGAGATGCGCGGACGCGCCGATGTCCGGCAGCGGCAGGCCGAGGTTCTCGCCGGGCCGCAGCAGGTTCGCCATCAGCAGGCCGAGCAGCAGCGAGATCAGCGACGCGGTGACGAACCAGCCGAGCGCCTTCACGAACACGCGCCCGACCGACGACGCATCGCCCATGTGCGCGATGCCGACGACCAGCGTCGAGAACACCAGCGGGCCGATCACCATCTTGATCAGCCGCAGAAACACGTCGGACACGAGCGAGATGTAGCCGGCGACTTCCGTGGCCGCCTGCTTGTCGGGAAGCTGCGTGTAGATCAGGTAGCCGACCAGGATGCCGGCTGCCATCGCGAGCAGGATCCAGCCTGCCGCAGACATTCGTTTGTTCATGACGGAATTCGCCGGGTGGCGATGGAGTTGACGGAAGAAAGGCGCGCGTGCCGCTCAGACTGGCGGATGCCCGCTGACGGACGCGCTTGCCGCCGCACCGGCATTCGCGGCAACGCGAACGCCGGCGGCAGCGATTCGACTTGAAACGGTCGCGTCAGTAGCCGATCGCCGAGCCGGCCGGGCGGCGCGGGTCGTTGTAGCCGTAGATGAAGCCGACACGCACGTTGCCGGACACCGACGAATCGTTCCCGGAACTCTGGCGGCTCGCCGCTTCGGTGCCCGGCAGGCCGACCATGATCAGCTCGGCGGCGCCCCACGGCGTCTGCTCGACCATCTTGTAGCCCATGTTGCGCAGGATCGCGAGCGTGTCGGGCGACAGGCCGTAGGTTTCGTAATAGACCGCGTCGGGCAGCCACTGGTGATGGATGCGCGGCGCGGCCACCGCGTCCTGCGGCGTCATCCCGTAGTCGATCACGTTCAGCACGGTCTGCAGCGTGATCGTGATGATGCGCGAGCCGCCCGGCGAGCCGACCACCATGAACACCTTGCCGTCCTTCTTCACGATGGTCGGCGCCATCGACGACAGCGGACGCTTGCCCGGCGCGATCGAGTTGCGCGTACCCTGCACGAGGCCGAACAGGTTCTGCGCGCCGACCTTCACGGTGAAGTCGTCCATCTCGTCGTTCAGGAAGAAGCCCGTGCCCGGCGCGATGACCACCGCGCCGAAGCGGCCGTTGACCGTATAGGTCGTCGACACCGCATTGCCGTCGTGATCGACGATCGAGTAATGCGTCGTCTCCGGCTTCTCGTGCACGCCGACACCGGGCTGCACGTCGACCGAAGGCGTCGCCGTATCGGCATGGATGCTCTTGCGGATCTGTGCCGCATATTCCTTGCTCGTCAGCTTCGCGACCGGGTTGTCGATGAAGTCCGGATCGCCGAGCAGCGTGTTGCGGTCTTCGTACGCGTGGCGCATCGCTTCGGTCATGTAGTGGACCGCAGCGGCCGAGTGATAGCCGAGCTTGCGCAGGTCATACCCTTCGAGGATGTTCAGCGTCTCGCACATCGTCACGCCGCCCGAACTCGGCGGCGGCGCCGACACGAACTCGTAGCCGCGGTACGTGCACGTCAGCGGCGCCATGTCCTGCGCGCGATAGGACGCGAAATCGGCCGCCGTGATCACGCCGCCGCCGCGCTTGGCCGCCGCCTCGACGATCTTCGGGATCTCGCCGTGATAGAACGCGTCGGGCCCCTGCTCCGCGATGCGCTCGAGCGTGCGGGCCAGATCCTTCTGCACCAGGCGGTCGCCCGGCTGCAGCGCCGTGCCGTCCGGGCGCAGGAAGATGCGCGCGGCTTCCGGGTCCTTCCTGAAGCGCTCGACCGTCGTGTCGAGGATGTCCGTATCGCCGCGCGTCAGCACGAAACCGTCGCGTGCGAGCCGGATCGCCGGCGCCATCACCTGCTTGCGCGTCAGCTTCCCGTACTTGCGCTGCGCGAGATCGAGGCCGGCCACCGTGCCCGGCACGCCGACCGCGCGATAGCCGTACAGGCTCTGGTCCGGAATCACGTTGCCCGACGCATCGAGATACATGTTCGCGGACGACGCGGCCGGCGCGGTCTCGCGGAAATTGATGAAGCGGTCGCGACCGTCGGCCAGGTGGATCGTCATGAAACCGCCGCCGCCGATGTTGCCGCAGCACGCGTTGGTCACGGCTTGCGCATAGCCGACGGCCACCGCCGCGTCCACCGCATTGCCGCCTGCCTTCAGGATGTCGACGCCGATCTGCGACGCGAAATGCTGCGACGACACCACCATGCCGTTCTTCGCTTCGACCGCCGGGTCCGACGCGGCGAACGCGCATACGCTCATCGCCGACAACAGGGTGAGTACTACGAGCCGCCTCATGACGGAATCCTCCAGACGAATAAACCGGGCCATGCCGGGATGCGTCGACGCGCGACTGGTTGTCGACGCTGCCGGTTCGACATGTAATAAACGATACATTTCAGCGAGGCCGCGATCATATCATTCGCTTTTTTGTACCAAAACCTAGGGTAACCACTGAATTTAAAGTGAATCATCCGGGACGGATCGGATGGCACATGTTTGATTTATTACATATATGAACATATCGTCTGGCCAGGTAATGCGTCCCTCTAATTTGGAACCGCACGCAGCCTGCCGCACGTCGATCGGCTAACATGCGTGCAGTTGCCGGCAGACGCACGTCTGCCGTTTCATTGGGTCATTCAATTCAGATAGAGAGCCGGAGTGCCGATGGGGACGAGCATCAGGGCGTTGCTGTTATCCCAGATGGATAGCTTCACGCCGTCGGAACAGAAGGTCGCGCAGGCGTTGCTGGATCGCTATCCCAGTCTGGGGCTGGGCCCCATCGCGCAGGTTGCGAAGCAGGCGGAAGTCAGCGATCCGACCGTGTTCCGCTTCGTCGTCCGGATCGGTTTTCCGAACTACTCGTCGTTCCAGCAGGCGCTGCACGACGAGATCGACACCGCGATGAATTCGCCGCTCGCGCGGATGGATGCGTTCCACTCGGAAACGGGCATGCGCGATAGTCACGCGGCGATTTTCCAGCGGCTGTCCGAATCGCTCGCGACGACGATCGACGGGCTCGACGCGGCCGCGTTCGACGCAGCCGTGGCGGTGCTGGCCGATCCGGACGTGCGCGTCTTCTGCGGCGGCGGGCGCTATACGGCGCCGCTCGCGTCGCTGTTCTCGTTCATGCTCGCCTATACGCGGCCGCACGTGCAGTACGTCGAGCCGAACGTGAATCTCGCGTCCGTCGCGCTGGCCGACATGGGACGCACCGACGTGCTCGTGATCTTCGATTTTCGCCGTTACCAGAAGGACAGCATCCGCTTCGCGCAGGCCGCGCACCAGCTCGGCGCGCGCATCCTGCTGATCACCGACGAATGGCGCTCGCCGATCGGCGAGTTCGCGGAGATCGTGCTGCGCATCCAGGGCCGCCCTTTCGCGATGCTGCAGACCAACGTGCCCGCGCTGGCGCTCGCCGAAGCGCTGGTGATCGGCGTGACGAACCGGCTGCCGGAACTGGCGCGGCAGCGGATGGAGAAGATCGAGCAGCTCAATGCGGGCGGGATCGAGTGGGA
>Ga0209463_1000153_pt1 | contig 64357 bp, 91 predicted proteins | sample AgamicMgSfrz_FD_187169 | JGI IMG/M metagenome (GOLD analysis project Ga0209463, IMG submission 187169) | Agave microbial communities from Guanajuato, Mexico - Mg.Sf.rz (SPAdes) (version 2) | ecosystem: Host-associated > Plants > Phyllosphere > Phylloplane/Leaf | place: Guanajuato, Mexico... | reverse complement strand
GACACTATTGCAAGACAATTACTCGGACAAAATACCGTTTGGGTAGGAAAAGAGCCGAGAACATTCGAAGTTATGGAAGTTCGGACAATCTTACAGCCACTCGGCACATATACATTTTTGCTAATGAATGAGGACGGAAGCTTGAAAGAGCAAGGGCTCAAGTTATCACGTCAAAATAAAGTAATTATCGACATAGGATTCGGGACGACGGATGTCGCAATACTCGAAGGCGGAGAGATGGTAGATCACTTCGGAATCGGAGTATCCATGTTCGACGTATACGACAGAATGCTTACAAAGCTCGGGCTCAAGAATAGTCTTTCGCATCTACAAATGGAACGACTTGTTAGACAAGCTGAGAAAGAGAAGAAGCCTTTAGTCATTGAATACGGGGGCAGAGAGTACGAAGCAGAGGATATCAAAAAAGAATCTATGAGAATCGTCGCAGGACGTATCATAACAGGATTAAAAAATAGGGTGAGCTTAGATTCATACGATGCGGCTATCTTTGCAGGCGGAGGAGTTCTTGCGTTGTACGATCATCTCAAGGTATTACTCGAAGAAATCCCGAATGCGGTTCCCGTGAAGCATCCTCAAATGAGCAACGCTCGAGGGTTTTACATCTACGGAAAATATAAAAAATAATAGGAGGATATACGATGGCAGCAGAAAAGCCGTTCCCGTTAAACTTAAAGCTTGATCGAGAGAAGGATAAGGATATCATTAATTTTTTAGCGGACAAGCCTAACGCATATATCGTGAGACTCGCACTACGTCGCTTCATGAACGATGCGAGCTCGGTCCTTTCCGAAACTCCTGAGAGCAAAGGGAAGGCATCTTCGGAAGAAGAAAGCGACCTATTAAACTTTTAGACGGGAATTTATTTCTCGTCTTTTTTATTACTTGAGCTCAACCTATAAATAAAGTCCCAAAGAACGACCTTCAATCGCTAAACGAAACGGGGAAGCCCGAATCAAGGCGAAGGAGGTCGTTTTTTTATTGTCTAAAAAATACGTTTCGGTCCAGACGGAGAGAGAGTTCGAGATCGTCGGAGGCGAGCAGAAGGTCAAGCCGAGAATCTTCGTAAAGATGTACACGGATGCGGTTCACGACGGACTCATCGCAGCACTAGGGGCCGAGCTTTGGCAGACGTTATGTGTCGTAGCTGCCTTTATGGATGAGGACGGCAAATGCTATCCGTCACAGGCTCTCATCGCACACAGACTCGGAGTCAGCAGGCAAACGGCAAATGCTCGTATAAAGAAACTAGAGGAGTTCCGATGGAACGATCAGCCGATCATAAAACGAGTAAAGAATAGGCAGCAGGGAGCAAAGTTCGATAATACCGTTTATACGATCATGCCCTTATCATGCCTTGATATCTTTTAAGGAGGGGAAATATGTTAAATATAGAAACGAAGTATCGAATCGAACTCGAAATAAATCGACAACGAGAGAAGTTAAAAGCTACTCAAAGAGAGTTCGACTTATTCGACAATACAGAAGATATGCACATGATCGACAATATCGAATACGCAATCGAAGTTCTCGAAGGAATGATCGCTTAACCATGTCAAGCCTATCCATGTCAGCTCGAGCCGTGTCGGGTGGGCTTGACACTAACAAGAACTAATCTTTAACGAGAACTAATAATAACGAGATAAACATTACGAGTCGCTCTACGAGCTCTCGTATTTTTTTTTGTTCGCATAATGTCCCAGATAAAAGAACGCAAGAGCTAAAGGATACGAAAGACAAAAAGGAGGTTTTTAAATTGGCGAAAGAAAAGCTCGCTCCTGCTAAGGAGTGGAAGAATCGAAGTGTCTCCGATTGGAATGCGATATCATTCCGAAATTACATGATGGACCTACACGAGGAACGCTTCAAGCTGCCGTATATTACGAACAATATCGCAGCAGAAAACAAAAACATAAAAAGAATGTTCGACGAGTTCGGAAAGGAAACAACGAAGGTATTTATCGACCTTTGCTTCGAAGAGTACCGACCGAGTCCGCAATATCCGAATCTATCATTCTTCTTTATGTATTCGTGGATGCGGGAACGAGTTCTCCCTCAAGCGATCAAGAAAGTTCAAGCGATGGCACAAGCCGAAGAGCAGCAAAGTATATCTCTCGAGGATGCGTCGAAATGGTTTTAATAACAAAGGAGCTCGCAGAAAATCTCAAGGCAGCAGCTCGAGAGGTTCATAGTCTCTCAATAAGCTTCGCAGAGGTAGAACATAACATTCAGTTATTAAAGGAGGCCGAAAGGAATGCAATACGTATTAATCGGAATCAAGGGGAAAGAAGGTAAGTCTCCTCAATTCGAAGAGTGCATCGGTAAACCTTGCTCAATAGTAGCAGAGGTCGGACGCACAGGACTTTTTCAATTCGACGGCGGGGGATTCCTTATAACGACAACTATACAAGACAAGATAAGTAAATACGGACTCGTGAGGGTAGAGACTCGAAACACTATTTACACATTCGAAGAGAACGTCGGAAGAACTATAAACGGAGTCTATTTTCCTCCCGTTCCTACAAAAGAGGCGGTGTCTGCATGACGAATGAGAATCGCTGCCTCATCGCTTCCGCATGTAATGTCGCAGGAGTCGAGGGGACATGTAATTCGTTTTGTCCTCACTTCATCGCATTACACGGTAGCAACGGAGGCGGGGGACGACAGGCTCTCGCAAACATACCGAAGCAATATGTCACGGCAACAGTAAAACTCAACGCAGCAAGGAAAGATCAAGCGAAAGCATTCTCGATCATCGACGCATATGTCGAGTCCTTCGTAAAAATGTTCGAGACAGGCCTTCCAGAAAAGGACCGAATCAAGAGTCTTTATTTATGGAGCAAGAACACGGGGACAGGAAAGACAACCGCAGCAGCAGCGATCGCATCCGAGTATCTCAAACGACACTATGTCGGCAGCATTATAAGAGGACTCAAGCCGAAGCGTCGTCCGGTATTTTTCATCGGACTTAACGAGCTTCAATCACAGTACACGGAATCGGTCCGACCTAATATGCCGAAGGACCTTGCCGAAGCAGCAGCTCGAGAATATAACGATATCTTACAAGCTGCGAAAACAGTAGACTTTCTCGTTCTGGATGATATAGGGCTTCGATCAAGCTCAGAGAGATTCACGGACGATATTTATAGACTATTAAACCATAGAAATACAGAAATGCTCCCGACCGTCTACACGTCGAATCAGCCACTTTCCGAGCTCGAGATTATCTACTCTAAGCAGGTATGGGACCGAACTCGAGATATGACGATGGAAATACCATTCGTCGGGGAATCAAAGAGAGGTTTTAGACGATGAGAATATTTCCACGCATATACACGACAAGTCGATACTTCATCATTTATTGGCTCGGATATGAGCTCGTTCTTGATAGGAGGTTCGGTCGATGAGAAAAAAAGGATACGACAAGAAGAAGGACACTATCTTCCTTTACTCGTTCTTTATACTCGTTTTACTAGCAGCTTCCGCATGGTTGCACTTCATCATCGAAGGGCTTAGGAGGTTATTTGAATGAGTAGAGCAGGAGAAAAGTTAATATCGAAAATGCTCGACATGCAGGACGCAGCAGCGATCAAGCGATTCAATTTAAAAGAGCATCACTTCACGACGAAAGTCGAAAAGAAAGCTCTCGAGTTCATCCGTAATTATTCGGAATCAAATCGAGGGCAGACTCCCGACTATCTAACAGTAGTCGAAGAGACGGGGCTCAACTACGAGCCGACCTCAGATACTTACGACTATTTAGTCGGAGAAGTAAAGGAGCTATCGCTCGGAGTCCGCACTCTTGAATGGTTACAAACTCAAGTCGGACCGAAGTTCTCGAGTGCAAGCAGCAAAGAAAGAGCGGATTTCCTCGAATGGGTGAAACAAGATGCCGACAGATTAATGCGGGAACACACAGTCCGCAACGTAGTCGGCTCAGACTTAAAGAAAGATACAGAATCATTCCTAGAGGAGTTTAAGCGACGTAAGGAAGGCGAGAGCTTCAAAGTCTGGAAGAGCTTCCTATCTACCATTAACGAAGAAGTCGGGGGTTATATGGGCTCCTCAATGATCGTATGGTACGGAAGATCAGGACGAGGAAAGTCCGCAGTCACACTCGCAGAAGCAATCTTTGCAGCAATGCAAGGAGCTACCGTTCTTGTTTGGGCGATGGAGATGTCTAAGTACGAAGTATTCGCTAGGGCTTACTCGATCATATCAGCAGGACAAGGGGTATTCTCGACTAAGTTTAACGGAGTCGACCTCGAAGCAGGATTCGAAAACAAGGCCCTTCTTATGGGGAATCTAGGAGAGACTTTCGAAGTGTCTTTCGAGGAGTTCTTGAAGAATCTTAATGACAACGTAAAGGGGACGATTATCGTTCGAGGCATCGACGATGAGGACTTCCATAAACGAGGACTCTCAGAGCTCGAAGAAGATATCATTTCAACGAAAGCAGATGTCGTCTTGATTGACCCGTTCTACTATCTCGACTATGAGCGAAACGTCGACGGGACAAACGGAGGAGCAGCAGCTCAGACATCGAAGAAGCTTCGACATCTAGCAGGCAGAACGAAAACAGTTATTCACGCAATTACTCAGGCCGAGGAAACTCAAGACGAACTCGATCGAGCAGGAGTCCGAGGTATCCGAGCTCCACGAAGAGCCGAGGTAAAGAAAACGAAACAGCTCCTTGAGGATGCGTCCTTGCTCGTGGGAGTCGACACTCTTGCGACACAAGGCGAAGGAGTCGTCGTTCTCGGGAAAGGCCGTAACGGGGGAGAAGGAATCGAGATAGACCTCGTATACTTGCCGAACTACGGAATCATTAAGGAAGTTCCGACAGGGAAGGAAGCTGCCTCGATGCTAAAGGACGACACTCTTAAAGCCGAGGGCTTCTAATGAAAACACCAATCGAGACAATCTCCGCAGCGATTAAAGTCATAGACGAAGAGATCGCTCGGAGAGAAGCTCAGATCAAAATAAAAAGCGATAAAAAAGTCATTCAAGAATTAATAAACGAGCAAATCAAACGAAAGTTCCATATCGAACTAATCGAAATCATAAGACAAGGGAGAAATTAAACCATGAAAAAAGATATCAAAGTATATTTAGCAGCTCCGTTCTTCAACGCAGAGGAGATCAGAAGAGTATCAACAGTAGAAAAAATCTTAGAAGATCAAGGTTTGAAAGTATGGAGCCCGAGACTTAATCAGTTAAAAGGATTAGAGCCAGCATCGAAAGAATGGCGAGAAGCAGTATTCGCAAATGATGTAACGAACATTCACAAAGCAGATATAGTCGTCGCTATTTATAACGGAAAAGACGAGGGTACTATGTGGGAGCTTGGGTATGCGTATGCAAATCGTATTCCTTGTGTAGTACTTTTTGAAGGATGGGAAAGCGACCGAATGAATCTTATGATAAGCGATTCATTACATGCGTTCGTCGGCAGCATGACGGAACTTATGCTTTATGACTTCGAGAAAATGGCACGAAATAGATTCGAAGGAGCGATGATTTAATGAAAAAGAGACTAGCAGCCGCAGGAGTAGGACTCGGATTAATCGCAATCTTATCGGGATGCAGCGAAAGGGATATCATGTATAACGGCAAAATGCAGCCCGAAAGCGTAGTCGAAGAGATCATCGCAGACCAAATCGAAGTAGAAAATCCAGAACTCGACCTCGAAGTATCTATCTCAGACGAAGAAGATTAAGGGGGAATCGGAATGGCGATCATCAAAGTTCGGGAGTTTAATGTCGAAGTCGACATCGAGAAAGAAATATCGGAGTACACATGGCATCGGGCTCGATGGCTCCCCGAGCGATTGATCGCAAACAGTCCCTTTCGGTACGATTCGAGTCCTTCGTTCTATGTGTATTTCTATGACACGGCCACAGCGAAGGCGGGCTCGTGGGGAGATTCGGGCGGTACGGGCGACTTTCGAAAAGGTTCGTTCATCCAACTTCTTCAATATTTACGAAACGAGACTCAATTCGAGACGGAGGAATATCTTCTTTCAGTTTATGCGAGGGAATACACGGAGGACGACGAGCTCGCAGTCGACTTCTCTCGGCTCAGAATATGGGAGAAAAGGGGAGCACTACCGAACGATCGTTTGAGTAAATACGAGCCTCCCTGCGACTATCTGGCAGGACGGGGAATACTTCCTTTCGTGGAGGAGCTTTACGGAATCAAATACGATTCAGAAAGAAATGCCGTCGTGATTCCGTGGTACTTCCCCGATGGGAGACTCGCTAATATCAAGTATCGACGTACAGATTCGAAAATATTCTTCTATGAGGAGGACGGGTATCCCTTACTCGAGCTCGTTTTCGGGCTCAACGTAGCAAACAAAGAAGAAGCAAAAGTCGCAGTTCTCACGGAAGCAGAGATCGACGCTATGTATATTCGAAGCTGCCTCGGCATTGCAGGCATCGCAGCAGGAACGGCAAAGCTTTCCGATGAGAAGGCCGAAGCTATTGCTCGAAGCAGCATCGAAGAAGTAATAATCCTCGCAGATAACGACGAAGTGGGGGAAGTTCTAAAAGCACAGGCAATCGAGAAACTATCGAAATTCAATATTCGATTATCAGTCGCAAAGATTCCGAAGGAATACAAGGATGCGAACGACGTAAAAGATAACTCGATTCTACAAGATGCGATAAATAAAAGAGAGACGGTCGGCTTCTCCCTTTTCGGGTAGGCTTTCCGTCTCTTTTTATTTAATCATTGTGAACCATTCCCGAGTTCATCGAAGTAAAGGTCAAATATATAGCGATAATAACAAATACAATTGAAATTATAACTAAGATATGAACGGTAAACTTTGATAATCGAGCATCCTCATAATAAATGGCATTCCGGTTTTTTAAGGAAGGGGCACGGAGTTCCCACAAAACCATTATTAAAAAACTTTGAAGCAGTTCGGAAATATTGCGAGGGTTCCCGACGTACAATCGTTTTTTCCCTTGCTTAATCCTCATTATTTTGACATCCATGTCCCTATCATACCTAGAAATTCGTGTCATCCAAGCGAATAACATAAAGGCTGCCAAAAAACCTACACAAAAGAAACCTAATCCGATGAAAAGGTTTTTTGCATAGACCGCATGGTGATAGTTGTTAAAAATGTCAACGATAAAATCGTTCATAAACATACGTCCTCTCAATCATCATTGACGAGACTCTCATAGTAGCTGCGGACCTTTGAAATCATAAGCTCTCGCTTCTCGGGCGACAAGTCTTTATTCGCTGCTATGTCGGCAAGTAGGCGGGCAAGCTCGGGAGATTCCGAAACTTGTTCTTTAATCGCTAGAGGAACACGACCTAGCAACGTGAAAAGTCTTTCCTCGGGAACATCATAATAAATAGCAAGATTACGAACGATGTCGTCTCCGACCTTCTTGTTAACTCCACGCTCAAGCTCGCTGCAACGATTCGCAGAGATACCGATCGAACGTCCTAATTCGACTAAACTTACTCCTTTAAGCATCCGAAGTTCGAATAAATAGTCTCCGAATTTCTTGAATGATTCTTCCATTAGTACCCCTCCGAAGTTATCTCAAAACATGGGGCAAGACTCTAATAATAACCTAGACCCACATACCTAGTAAAGCGGAAAATATGACCGTGAAATCTGGAATATATTACATTAACCTAGCGGATTATAATTGCTAAAAATTCACTTGCTAATACAGGAATTTCCGTGTATAGTTAATCTTACCGATGAAAATTGTCGATAAAACAAGAAAATTATAATCTGCGAGATTATATCGCATCAAAAAAATATAGACGAAGCAATGGGCGAACGGACTTAACCACTCCGAACGCTTAATTTTTTGAATAAAAAAATAAAACCATTCCGAGCAGCAGTAGCAACACAACCGACCGTAAATGCGATATCTCCCCGACCAAAGTTTGATATCTGCATTCTTTTAGAGTATTCGTTCTCCCCGACCAAAGATCGAACGGATGCTCACTTGCATTTCTTTTGTTTTTCGGTGTATTTGCGTTGCCTAACCTTCGAAAAATTCGAAGATAGGCGATGCTTATTTCGTCATGGTTTTTTTCGTATTGAACAATTCATATACCTAAAGGGATAACTATGTCCTTTTTTTGGGGCATGTTACATCTTTTGACAACAGAATTATTGCTGTAATGCAATACTACCAAAAATCCGTATATAAAGACAAGAGAACGAGTGTTCTATTTATACGATTAACCGTATATTTTTACGATATAGCGTAAAGAACGTAGTCCTTTTTCACTATTCGAATATAACATTATCAAATTAATATAGTTCGTTCTACTCAAGGTCGGGGGAGCGTTAGAGCCTAGTAATTCGGTTCTAACCTATCTCTCGACCTATTTTTTTTGTCCAAAACGAAATTCGAAAAAAATATTCGCTTCATGCCGACTAATTCCAAAAAAAATTAAGGGTTTTTAAAAGTTTTTAAAAAATCAATGTCCCAGACATTCACACCCATGAGCTAAACCATGTAAGCCCGTTTCAATCCCGTTTCATTACTTTACCCGATTCGAACGGTCTTAAACCAAAAAAATAAAGGGAGTTTTCAAGTTGACTAAATCTAAAAAAATTAACGCACTAGCAATCAAAGCACAAGCAGACACTCAAACATTAAAAGCAGCAGGGACAAGCCTACACGAAGAGAACTACACGGAATCAATGTGGTACTTAATGATGGAGTTCGACGGAATTATTCGAAGTTTGCAAGATCAGCACGGACCAAACTTCAATAAAACGAAAGACGAGAACGGCTCGACTGCCTTCGAGCGTCGCCTTCGCAAGAGATTAATGGAATGTACGCTTACATATGCGGCAGGAAAGGGAGACTTCGAGGCACTTGTTCGAAGAACATTCGAAAGAACAACGAGAGAATTTTATAAACGTCGTACAAGCTATTCAAAAAATGAGGCTTCTTACGATGAGCTTACGGCTTGGAGTGAGGGTGAGGGCGAGAGCAAATCAGTCGTTCAGTTCACAGACGAAAAAGCTTTCATCGAAGAGCAGATCGAAAAGTCCGAAGTCGTAGCAGCATTATTCGAAAAATTCGGTACAGACGAGAAACGTCGCAAACTACTTCTTCGTTTTATGGACGAGAAGGAAATCAACTTCACAGAATTAGCAGAGGAAATCGCAGCAGAATCGGGCGGGAACTCCGATTCTATGCGGAAATTCATCTTCCGATTCCGAAAAGATATGGCCTCATTCGTCGACGAGTACGAAAAAGCAGCGGAGGTGATGTAATATGACGAATACGAGTGAGCTACTTAGCAAGGCAGCATTCGAGGGGATGTCTATATTCGTCACTCCTCACGCAATCGACAAAGCGATAAAAATATTCGGATTCACTAATAGGCACGAAGCGAGGATTCACGTACAAGAAAGACTCCGACAGTCTACTTTTATAAGCGAGATCGTCGGGGAGACGGGGAAAGTCGATCGTCTCTTCGCTCATCGGAGAGTTGCATTCGTAGTCGACCGAGTGGATGCGGTAGTTATTACGATATATGAACGAGAGAACGTCGATGAGGACCTCCGAAATGAGGTCAAGGATATTATTTCCGACTATCTGGTTCGCTTGCACGAGGAGGAATCTCGCATACAAGAAGAGATTCTCGCACTAAATATCGAGCTAAATATGCTCGAACACTTTGCCCCGATTCAAGGAATGAACGTGAAAGAGTCTGAGATCGAATGGGTTCGTCGTTCTATCACTTACAAGGAAGCCGAGTACGATGCGTCGAGGGCGAAGCGATCAAAAGTAGCGAAAGGAGCCGTGGCTTTTCTATGAGCGAACAAATAACGATTACAGTCGATAAAAAGAAACTCCAAGACGTATTGCTTGCGGCAGATTGGGCGGGGGATTATTGGCTCGATGAGGAAACGCAAGAAGCCGTAAAAGAAATAAAATCTCATGTCCCAGAAGATAAAACATAAACGCTAAACAAATAGAAGGACGGAAAATATCACGGTGTACGACCGAATGGCTTCCCGTGGGAGCTCTCCGTCCCTTGCTTATGCTACTTCTCCTTAAATTGTGTCTCGTTATTGGGCTTGCCCGCAATGAGACTGAAAAGTCAAATACAAACAATGAGGAGAGATGTTTAATGTCTTACATCGCAAAAAAAGGTCAAGAAGCAGCAGACGCAGCAACAGCAGAAAAGGTCGACTATTCCAAAGTATTAAAGTCGTTCTCTAGTGGCAAAAGCTACACGGTGAAGATCGTTCCCGATAACTTCGTAATGTACTTCGCTCACAGCGTATACAAAGTATTCTATACGACACCATGTACGAAAGCAGCAGGAGTTCCCGACTTATACGACAAGGCAGTCGATGTCCTTTACAAAGAAGCCGAAGCAATGGAAAAAGCAGGAGCTTCCGAGGACGAAGTCAAAGCTAAGAAAGACGAAGCGTATTCGTTAAAAGCGAAAGAGCGATACCTAATCGGCTTTATCGGCTTAGATGATGGGGAGCCCGTTCCTTATATCATCGACTTAACGAAAAAGCAGGCGAAGCAGATCATCACTTCGATTAAAAAGAACGCAACAAAGGCGGACAAGTTCGCATTCACTATCGGCAAAGAAGGCTCAGGACAAGGAACTACGGTTTCCCTAGACATCATCGTCGACGACGAGGACATGACTCCTCAAGCGAAAAAGAACTTCGACCTTGCAGTCGAGAAAGGCATCTCATTCGATGAGGAGCTATTCGAGAAAGTTCTTTCAGTAGCGAGCGAAGATCAGCAAATCGAGGACCTTACGAAATTCGGATTCGATGTATCTCGCATCGGAATCGGAGTAGAAGAAGGCGAAGGCAGCAGCGAAGAAAAAGACCCGAACTTAGGATTCTAAGATCGCACATCATACAATCGCAGTCGGGAAGCAAAACGAGCTTCTCGCTGCGGCTGCCTTAATGTCGGTAGGGTACGAGGTATCTATGCCTCTAGCTGCGGAGACATACGACCTTTCGACAAGGCATCCGAAAACAGGAGAAACGAAGTATTATCAAGTAAAGACGGCAATCGAAAGACCCGATCGGAATGCGATAGTAGTTCAAGCCAAAAACGGAAAGGGAGAAATCTACCCGAAGAGCGATGTCGATTATATCATCGGAGTTCACGGAGAGAATGTCTATGTATTCGAAAATCGAGAGATTAAGGAATATTGGGCGACTCCTAAGAACATCGGGGAAAAATGGATATTACTTCGGAGTACAAAGGAGGTTTTCTAATGAACGGGGAAAAAACGATAACTATTTCAAGGGAAGAGTACGAATCTTTACTTGAGGATAGAGAGAAATTAAACTGCCTAGAAGCATGTGGAGTCGATAACTGGCAGGGATACAGCGATGCTATGGAAATGATGAACGAAGGGGAATAATGTCCCAAACGAAAGAAGCCTTACGCTAATAAATGCGTAGGGCTTTTTATTTTATATTGGAGGAGATCGCATGAACATACAAACTCAAAACATTAAGATCATAGGAGCGTATAAAGGGGACGACTTAATCCGCTTTATTTCCGAGAAGTTATCGCTCGATGAATCGGAAGTCTGGAACGTAATAAAGGAAAGATTCTTCGGCGACAACGGGGAAGAAAACGTCATTATGAATATGATCGTCGAGGAAGAAGAGTTCTGCAATGACGAGGGGACTTACTTCGATATCTTGCGAACAATTCACGAGGATATCGGAGGAGACATCGTAGTCAATTTCATGTCGGACTATATTATTCTTTTCGACGGAGGTACGATCGAATGAAACTAGAATTATCGTTCAATAATCTATCACTCGGACAGGACAATTCCGAGGACAAGCGAAAAGCTGCGGCAGCAGCAAAGGCAAAGAAGAAGGATGCTTCGGAAACAATCGAGGAGGCATTCGATAGAGTGTCGCAAATGAAATTCAACGACAAGGAGCTCGAACTCTTTATTCTTGCGAGAGACGGATATTTCTCGGGAAAGATCGGCAGGCTCGGAGAAGGGAAGCTCAATAAGGGCGAAGTTCTCTCGATGGGGATGCAGCTTAAAAAAGCAAACGAGGAGATCATCCGAGAGCAAAGAATCGCAGACGTGATCGGAAATAGGCCCGAAAACTTCTACGTCATTACTCGAGATAAGCAGCTCCCGAGTGTCGTCCAGAGAATCCGAGACGAAGTCAATGCTCAAGCGATCGAATGGAAGGACCGATTCAAGGTTCTAGGAGTTCAATCCATGACAGCAGGAGACTTCGAGGGAACAGGCATCGACTCTTATATGGACCTTTCGATCGGCTTTTCGATATGGCTTCCGATTCTCAAGGAAGGATTCTATCTCGCATATGGACATGTCGACATGAGAGGAGCCGAGGGCTTCGAACATATCCCCGAGGAATATGCGTTCAAAAAGGGAGACGATCAGCTCACACGATCGAAGGTAATCGAAGCAATCTCGCCTTATCTATCAGCAGGAATGCACGGCAAGACCTTTCATATGGGTTCGGCTCGCTATGACTTACACATCTCAGAGAACGACGGTTATTCGATTAAGGGTATGAGATGGGACACACTCGACGCAATGAAAATCATGACAGAGCATCTCGACAGATACGGACTCAAGCCGTTAATGCAGAAATACGGAAAATATATCGAGGAAGTAGGAGAAAAGGAAATCTATACTTTCGAGGACCTTTTCGGAAATGGCTCTCCCGCACCGTTTAACACGATGGTAGTCGGAATCTATGCGATATGGGACGTTTATTACGGATGGTATCTATTCGAATGGCAGTTCGAAACAATGAAAAAGACGAATCGACTTCTCGAATGTTATGCCGAGATCGACTCGCATCTTCCCGAGACAGACGTATTTATGGCCCGAGCAGGCTTCAATATTTCACTAAAAGAGCTCTCAGCAATGGAGGAAGAGTTCGAGCAAAAGCTTCTGGATGCGAAAGAGCAGTTATTCTCTACGTACAAGATCGATGAGGACTTCTTATATCAGATGTCTAAGACGATCAACGGTACAAAGATTCACGGATGGAAGAAGAAACAACAGGCGAAAAAAGAGAAGCTCGAAGCTCAGATCAAAAAGCAAAAGCAAATTCTCAAAGAATTAGAAGATCAAGACAAAACGCATCTCAAGCGATACACAGGAACGCAGGACCAAAAGAACAGATACATGCAGCAGCTATCGGAAATCTCTCTCGACGAGAAGGATTCTCCATTTATGATCGAAGCATTCGAGCTCACAAACAACTCTCACATCGGATATTTAATATACGACTATCTTCAAATCGAAGATAAGACTCCGAGAGTTCAACGAGGAAAAACTCGATCAACTGCCGCAGCCGTTCTCGATATGTATTACGAGGATGAGGAGAGCTTAAAACCTCTCGCAACGATCGCAGCATATGAGAAGCTGCTTTCGACTTACGTTCGTAAAATCCCCGAGGCTCTCGATGTAGACGGTCGATTCCACTGTCAATGGAACTCCACGGGAACAAGTACGGGACGCTATTCTTCACAAGGATATAACGGCCGGAGAACGGACCTATTAAAAGAGTTCGAAGTCACGGCTTAATAAACTAATGTCCCAAAGCACGAGAGCTCTTCGCTAATACAAGCGAGGGGCTCTTTTTTGTTGCTCTCGAAAAATTGGAACTCTAGCGAGTTCGATTAAATTCGAGGAGCGATAAAACTATGACAACATTAACAACAATCGAGAGCACAAACACAGAGCACATCAGAAAATATCCGAAAGTCCCGAGATACGGGAAGAAGGGTACAAGATTCGAGGAAGGAGATCACATCGTAATTTTCGAGAAGTTAGACGGAGCGAATGCGAGCTTCACTCGTGAGGGCGACAAGTTAGTCGCATACTCTCGAAACAGGAAACTAGATGCGTCCGAAACACTAAGGGGCTTTTATGGATTCGTGCAATCCCTACCCGTGGAAGAGTTCGAGGAAGGTCTTATCTATTATGGAGAATGGCTCGTTCGACACCAGCTCGATTATGGAGAAAACGAAGGGAAGTTCTACTTATTCGATATCTACGACAACTCAGTCGATGGGTGGGGAGGCTTCATCGAGTATTTATACGTAATGCTCGAGTCTCATACTCTAGGGCTTACGATGGCTCCGAAGTTCTACTCGGGACCTTACATCTCCGAGGAGCATATAAAATCTTTCGTCGGCAAATCTAAACTAGGCGAGCGAGGCGAAGGAGTAGTCGTGAAAGCATATCGTAAAAATCCGCAGATGATCGTCAAGTACGTATCTCAGGAGTTCTCCGAGTTCATGGGAGTAAGGCCGCAGAAAGAGAAAAATAAGTCGGTCGTTATGCAGTTCGTAGAACAGACGGTAACACGGGCTCGAGTCGAGAAAATCCTTCTTAAAGAGTTCCCGCCTACAATTCAGCTCGAGGACATGGGTCGAGTTTTAAAGGTTATGGGGCCGGCAGTTACGCAGGATATTATCGAAGAAGAGTCCGACTTAATGGAAGCAGAGTTCGGAGAGAAAGAACTTCGAGGATGCGTTTCTCGAGTAATCGCTCCGATCATTAAGAAAATCATCTTAGAAAGGACGAACTAATATGACGTACGAAAGACTCATATTCGAGCTTAAAGAGCTCTATCGTCAAAATGGATTAGAGGACGTCACCGAGAATCAAATCGTACTAGCAGGACTCGAGGCACAGCGTCACATCCTTACGAAAACATTTAATAGAGAGCAGGCGAAATCATGAAAAAGCTAACAGTATCGGACGAAGTCGGCAAGAAGCTCGGTGAACTTGAGCAGCACTTCGACGGCAGACTCACTCGCAGTCAGATCGTAGAAGAGATCGTCGAGTATTTCCATGCGGGAATCGTACTCAAGTCCGAGAAAAAAATAATAAACTAATGTCCCAGAAAAGAAGCCTTCTTCGCTAAACAAAGCGAGGGAGGTTTTTTAATGAAAAATAAGTTTGAAGTCAGAGGAGAAATAACAGTTATTTTTATTGAACGAAAGAACGGGGATAAGTTCGAGGTCTTAATCGACACGGAGGACCTGTCAAAAATTCAGTACACATCGTGGAATATATCAAAAGTAAACAGCAGAAAGAGTTATATCAAAGCAACGGTTGGAAAAGAACGTCCTTATTTACATCGAGTTATCATGGATGCTCCGAAAGGATTCGTTGTCGATCATTTATCGGGAGATACGTTAGACAATCGTAAGTCTAATCTCAAGGTAGTAACGCAATCGGAAAACCTACAAAACAGACATAAAGCAAATGCGAACAATAAAACGGGATATAAGGGAGTCTCTTACCAAAAAGCTAAAGGAACTTACAGAGCTACGGCAAGGGTAGGTGGAAAGTGTAAATATATCGGCTCTTTCAAAACTCCCGAGGAGGCAGGTGCAGCCGCCGCAGCTTATCGAGGTATTCACTATCAGAACTCCCCAGAGAGGAGGGAAGCGACATGCTAAACGTCACGGATAAGAATTATCACGACATCGTCAAGAAGTTAATCTCGACGAACACGAAGGAAATATCGAAAGGTTCAAACCTTCAAAACCTACCGTCAAGAGGAGACGGGACCCGAGTACGAAATGCTTTTAAACCTAAGAAAGGATGGGTTTTCGGAGCTGCCGACTTGAGTCAAATCGAGCCTCGTATTATGGGGCATATAATGTTTACGCAATATGGCGACAACTCACTTCGACAAATATTCATCGACGGAAAGGACTTATATACAACGATGGCGATGCTCGTATTCGGCCTCGAGGAAAAGTATTGCGTAGATAAGGCATACGACCCGACGGGACGATTCAAGCCCCGAGCAATGATGAAAACGGGAGTTCTTGCGAAATCATACGATCAGCAGATGAAATCCTTCGCTCGGAATATGGGAGTATCGGAAGAAGTCGCAATCATGTTTTATCAGAAGTTCGATGATGCGTTTCCTTCGTTCATAACGATGGTTCGTGATATTCGAGACTTTATGAAGAAAAACGGATATGTCGAGACACTCTTCGGAAGAAAGAGAAGGTTCCCAGATTATAACGTAGTAGCAGCTCGAGTCAAACGAAACGAGCGAAGGCTTACGATGCTTTATCAAGATAGAGCGAAGTTAAACCGTAAGATCGCAAAAACTGCGAAAGACCTAGAAGATATCAAAGCTCTCAACGAAGCGATCGAGCCTCTTGCAGAAGAAAGGGGACTCGTCGGCTATTGGGAACGGGCGGCCTTTAACGCAGTTATTCAAGGAACGGGAGCCGATATTCTCAAAATGAATATGAATAGGCTTCGACAGGAATGTCAGTCTCGAGGATGGGAGCTAAACGCATCTATCCACGATGAAGTAAAAGCATCGCTTCCCGTGAAGGAACTTTCACTTGAAGTATGCGAGTTAATAACGGACTGCATGATTAACACGGTCGAATTATCACTCCCCCTAAAGTCCGATACAGTTATCGAGACTCAGTGGATGAGTGAATACGACCCGAGCGAATGGGACTTCGAGAACTGCCGTCCTTATGAGTTCAAATACGGAGAGGAGGCTTATTGGCTTGAGCACATCGAAGCGTAAATATTCAGTAGTAAATATCGAAACGGGAGAGATCGCAGGAGATAAGACTTTCGATAATATCGGTCATGCGAAGTTATCAGCAAAGCAGCGAATAAACCCCGAAAAGTTCGGAGCCGCCGAGATTAAGTCAGTGATCGTCGGACCTATATCGAGATACAACAAGGACAAGAAAAAATGGGAGGACGTTCGATGAGTCATATGTTAATAAATTCGCAGACAGGCGAACACATCGCAGAAAGCGAGAAGATACTCGAAGGCTTTGCGATTAAGAATACTCAGACAGGAGCAGTCGAAGTCAGATATCACGGAGATGTCTACGTAAATAGAGGAGGAGCAAAGCGAGCAGCTCGGGAGAAAAACAGATATCATTCCGACAATCGCTATGTAGTAGCCGAAGTCAAAATCATTCCGACAGGAGTAGAGCATCATCTCGACAAAGAATCGGAGAAATGGCGGGAAGTAAAATGAGTAACCGTAAGTTCGGAATCGTCGACATACATTCAGGCGAGTTAATATGGTCAATTCCATTCGACAGCATCGGAAAGGCGAAGCTATCCGCACGAAATAATCACTTCGTTTTAAGTAATGTCGGAGTCGCAGAGATCAACAACGTAGAGGCAATCAGTCCTATTCAAATATATAACTACAAAAAGCAAAAATGGGAGGAAGAAAGATAATGAAACAGAAAGCAGCGAAGGAATTATTCACAATTTTAGATATCGAAACAACAGGGCTAGACCCGAACGGTTGCCAGATCATCGAGCTCGCAGCGATTCAAACGGACTTAGAAAAGGAGTTCGGCCGATTAAATATGCGAGCAGCTTTAAACGAAGGGCAGGAGCTTTCGGAGTTCATCGTTAATCTAACCGGCATCACAGAGGACGACTTATTCGGAGCTTATCCCGAGCAATTCGTCGCAATCATGTTCGGATTATTCTCGAAAGGAACTACGGTCGTCGTACAGAATGCACCGTTCGACTTATCTTTCCTAGATAAATTCGGAGTACGTCCCGACTTCTTCTTATGCACTCGTGCAATGATGAAACTAGCAGAGCCGACAGAGTCCGCATCTTTGAAACATGTCGTGGAGCGACTAGGTATCAAATACGAAGGACATCATCAAGCGATGAGCGATGTATCAATGACTATCGAAATCCTAAAGAAAGCATTCGAAAAACTAGAATCGAAGGGGATTCGTCGATTCGAATATCAAAATACAGTTATCGACATGCCCGATCGTCCTTTAAGCTTTATCCCTAAAGGAGCATTCGTTCAATCAGTCGACAAGGAAGGTAACTTCACAGAACGCAAGAAAGCAAGTGACATCGAAGTCGAGGAGGCGTTAGCAAATGAACAAGCAAACTAAGGAGCATTACTCAGCAGTAATCGAAAATAACTTCTCTTTCCATAGAGCGGACCCACAATCAGCCGAGAAATACGAGACTATTCGAGGGACAGCGAAAGAGTATGCTTATAAATTAATCGAGCTATGTCCTGATAGTCGAGAACTAGCCGAAGCATTATCGAAGCTCGAAGAAGTAGCCTTTTGGGCGAATGCGTCAGTCGCTCGATATGTTTACGTAGAACGTCCACAGCCGCAAACACAACAGGAAGGGGAGTCGAAATAATGGCGAAGTTAAACGTATTAGGAGCTCAGCGAGTAAAAGCCCTTATCGCAATGTTAAACGAAAAGGAAAAGAAGGAAATCGCAAAGATTAGAAGTCAGCAAATGACTCACGACGAAGCCGAAAAGGTCGTAGATGAAGAGTTCGGAGTATCTGGAATCGTCGAGGAAATGAAAAGTCTAAGAGTCCGACTTGCTCAACTAAGCGATGAGCTAAATGCAAAGACGGGTAAATATATAAATATAAATAATAACTATTCATACAACAGCCCGACATATAGTAAATATTCTAATCGAAGAAATAACTTAATGTTAGGCGACGTAAACGAGAAAATCGCAGAGCTTCGCAAGGAGTTCGCAGAAAAAGAGTCTCGTCTATGGTTATGCGAAACACTCGAAGAAGCGAAAGCAATCGTCGGGATAGAGTAAGGAGCCTTCGGGCTCTTTTTTTGTAGTAACGAGGGGAGCCGAAAGGCTTCCTTTTTTTGTTGTCCCGAAAGAGAGCTCGCACTCGCTAACGGAAGAGAAGGCGACAGCCTATCTCAGTACGGAGGCGATAACGTGAAACTAACACAGAAAGTCGGAACAGCATTATTCGACGAGAAGCCGAAACGAGCGGCAGGCAGCAGTCGAAAGACTCCCGAGCAGGAGCCGAACGAGTTCGTCGATAGCTTTCTCGCAATGATGGACCGATGGCACGGACACAAAGAAATATGGGACGATGCCCTCGACATTCAGATTCTACAAAACGAAGTCGATGTCAGATCGACACACAAACCTAAGCTCGCATGGGGAGTGAAGGGAACGAAATACTTCTCGCCAAGTTCTGCGAACTCAGATGCGAGAGAGCTCTTCATGAAACTAATCGGCAGCAAACGAGACGAGCAGCCAACTCCTCCGCATCAAGGCAGATGGAGACGTATCGGGACCGCATTCGGGGACCTAATCCAGAAGGACTTGCTTTTCATCGAGAAGCATTACAAGAAGGAGTTCGGAGAGCATCCTCCGTATAAGCCCGAATACATCGAGATTCCAAGCGTCAAGGACCCGAAGGATACGAAGCTATTCCCGTCATGGGAGAAGTTCGCTCAAAAGATCGTATGGGTAGATCACAAGGGATATAAGATACCTATTCTCGGACAGCCCGACGGCATCTTACGATATCTCCCGCAGAAAGGGAAACGAGTAGGACTCGAGATCAAGTCGAAGCAAACGACAGCAGCTCAAACGTCCGCATACTCGATGAAAGAGCCGAAGATCGACCACGTCAAGCAATGTATAAACTATTCGATTATGTACGGGACTCCCGAAGCTCCCCTCGATGATTTCATAATCGTATACGGAAATCTCTCTAAGAAAGCATGGGTGATGAGCGAAGAGGACTACAAGAAATCACCGGACCTTCGGGCCTTTCATGTACATGTCACGGAGAAAGATCGGACTCAGCTTCTCGACTTCTATGCGTATGTAATGGAGTCGATTAACACGGGATTCCCTCCGAAACTAGACCTCGAAAAATGGACGTTCAATAACTTCAAAACGGCATGTATTCTCTCCTTATCAGAAGAAGAGATCGCAGAAGTAACGAAGCAGGCGAAGGCTTACATCAATTCGAGTATTCCAGAATGGAAGAAGTCGAGTTATAAAGAGGCCCTTGAGTTCATCGAGGAGGTCCGAAAAGATGCATAAGTCCGAACGGTTCCTCTACGAGCTCCGTCCCGATTGGGATAGAGCCGACAAGCAAGAACGAAAGCAGCTTCGGAAGAATAACCGCAGCAGGACGAAGATCGACCTTCAAGAGCACAAACGAAGGGGGGTCCGAAATGATGTCGCATAGAGACGTATATCTCGGACTCGATATGAGTCTCAGCTCGGCAGGCATCGCAGCGATCGCAGTAGAAAAGGGGCTCCCGACGCTCCTTATCGCTACTCGAGCGAGAACGAATCCGAAGAAGAGACACGGAGAACGGCTTTATCAGATCGCTTCAAAAATGCGAGCAATCTCGGCAGAATACGGACCTTTTAGGCAAGTGATTCGAGAGCAGGGATTCTCCCGCTTCGCAAAAGCGACACAAGCAATCTTTAAAAGTATCGGAGTCTCGGACATCGTTTTCAAGGATTACGATATCGAAGAGTATAGTCCGACAGCGATTAAGTCCACTATCGCACAGTACGGCAAGGCATCGAAAGACGAAGTCGAGGAAAATGTTCGAGCTATCCTCGGACTCGACGAGGAGTATGTATTCGAGAGCGACGATGCTTCGGACGCATGTGCAATCATACTCACACACTTAATAAAAAATAAGCTCATTTTCTAAGGGGGAGCTAATACATGCAGAAAGGGAGAGATTCCGTGATAGTTATCGGAGCGATGATCGGAGCTGGAAAAACATCTTATACAAAACTAATAAGCAAGCATCTAGGGAGCGAGGCATTCTTCGAGAGTGTCGACGATAATCGACTACTCGAATTATTCTACGCAGACAAGTCGAGATATGCCTTCCCGCTTCAAGTCTACTTTTTAAACACTCGATTCAGAGATATAAAAAGAGCAATGCGACACAGAAACAACGTCCTCGACAGGAGCATCTACGAGGATTCACTCTTCGCAAGCTTAAATGCAGAGGGATACTTCGGGAAGGTAACGGGCAAATACTACGAGCCAAACATGGCAGCCGCAGAATACGAATGTTATGTCGACTTACTCGAGAACATGCTCGAAGAGGTCGAGAATCTCGAAGATACTCCGAAGAAGCGTCCGGACTTATTTATCTACCTACGAGCTTCATTCGAAACGATAGAGAGCCGCATTAAGCAGCGGGGCCGCTCCTTTGAGCAATTCGAGGATAATCCCGAACTCGAGGACTATATGCGGGAACTTCACTCTCGTTATGATGATTGGGTTTTCAATCATTACGACAAGTCTCAAGTTCTCGTAATAGATGCGGATAAAATCGACATCACACGTCCGGAGGATGCAGTCGAGGTCCTTCGTCAAGTAGACGCAGCTCTTAACGAGCTCGATCGAAAGATAATTCAATACTAAATGTCCCAGAACTCGGCAGCAGGACGCTAAACAAAAAGACGAGGGAGCTTCGGCTCCTTCTAAAAATCAAATAAGAAAACGGAGGAAAGAAGATGATTAACGTTTTATGGGGAATAGGCGGCATCGTCGCACTATTAGGACTAGCAATCCTATTATCGAGCAACAGGAAGGCGATTAATTGGAGGACAGTCGGAGTCGGAGTCCTACTTCAAATCGTATTTGCTTTCATCGTTCTAAAATCAACGGTAGGGCAAAAAGTAGTTCAAGCGATAGGAAACGGAGTCGATAAGTTACTCGGCTACACTCAAGAAGGAGTAAACTTCCTTTTCGGCGGAATCACGCAGAATCCCGATATCCCGTTCGTATGGGCTTTCGGAGTATTATCGACAGTAATCTTTTTCTCGGCTCTAATCTCGATTCTATATTACTTCGGTATTATGCAATTCTTAGTTAAAACAATCGGAGGAGCTCTTGCGAAACTTCTAGGAGTATCGAAAGTCGAAGCTCTTTCAGTAACAGCCGACATCTTCGTCGGACCTACGGAAGCTCCGCTCGTGATTAAACCTTATCTCGAGAAGCTTACGAAATCAGAGTTATTCGCTGCAATGGTAGGCGGTCTCGCATCAGTAGCAGGCTCAGTCCTTATCGGATATTCACTTTTAGGAGTTCCGATCGAATACCTTCTAGCAGCTTCATTCATGGCCGCTCCTGCGGGATTAGTCATGGCAAAGCTATTCATTCCAGAAACGGAAACAACGAAGGCAAAACAAGATATTAAGCTTCCGAAGTCGGATGCAGTAAACTTCGTCGATGCAGCTTCTAAAGGAGCGTCAGAAGGAGTTCAACTAGCACTTAATATCGCAGGGATGCTCCTAGCATTCATCGCATTACTAGCTCTTGCGAATGGTATCGTAGGCGGCATCGGAGGACTATTCGGATTAGAGAATCTATCAATCGAGAAGATTCTCGGATACGTACTAGCTCCAATCGCATTTATCACAGGTGTTCCGTGGCATGATGCGGTACAAGCAGGAAGCTTCATCGGTCAAAAATTCGTAGCGAATGAGTTCGTAGCATTCTCGAACTTCGGTCCCGTTATTGGAGACATGGACCCGAAATCGGCAATCGTAACAAGCTTCGCACTATGCGGATTCGCTAACATCTCAGTAATCGGAATCTTACTCGGAGGTATGGGAGTTATGGCTCCAAGCCGTCGAGGAGAAATCGCTCAGCTAGGCATGAAAGCCGTAATCGCTGCGACTCTTGCGAACTTGCTATCAGCAGCAATCGCAGGAATGATGATGTAATGAGCAGGGATGAGAAAATACGTCACCTCATACACCTAATCAACGAGACGGAGGGAGCTTTTGTCCCTCTTTCTCACTTCGACGAAATGACGGAAGAAGAAATCGACGAAAAAATCGAGTTCCGAGAATACGTACTCGATAAATAAAGGAGGACGAGTCGTCTTGAATAACGTAGAGATACTCGAGGACTTTAAAAAAACACTAAAAGAAGTATTCCCACATATGGCGATAGACCAAAGGGACGAGATGCTTCTCGGAATGGCGATTAATCACGCTGTCCTATGTATAAAAAACGGTAAGTAAAGGAGGAAGCTTAATGGAAAAGTATCGAAAGAAACAACTAATCGAAGTACTTCGAGTCTTGCCGAATGGAGACAGGGAAGTCCAGAACGAAGGAGATAGTTCCGATATCTGGATTATCCCGAAAAAGACTTTCGAGAGAACTTACGAAAAAGCATAAAGGAGCCTTCGGGCTCTTTTTTTTTGTCCCGAAAGATAGAACTCGGACGCTAAACGGATAGAAGGGCGAAAGCTCAAAAACAACGAGGAGGAATAAACAACATGACGAACAAATTTTGCCGTACTTGCACAGATGAAAAAATGATTATCAGACACGAAGAAGGACGCTTAAACGGTGTATGCGGACAGTGTACGGCTTATGTCGAGAAAGTAATCGAGGAACGCAGACAAGAGAAGCCGAGCAGATTAAATCTACGATAGGAGGAAGCGGAATGTCAATTTCAATCGACCAACTAAAGCCGAATGAGTGGAGGGAGAAACGAGACCATCTCATCGCATTATTAAGAGAAACATGTTTGCGTCCGACTCGAATCATGAACGGGGGCAGGAGTATCGAAATCAACGGAGGAGCTTTCCCTTCGAGCTTTGACTTCGACACACAAAAGCTCACTATATGGGGACGAGGCAATCGCTATGCGGGAAGGTCTTGCACGATCGACGAGTTAATAAAAGTCGAGAAGGTAATTCAAGCATGGTATAAACAGGAGTTATTTATTCGAGATGAGGACCCCGAGGATATATGAGAGACGAAGTAATCGAGCTCATATCGAGACGGAGACGACAAATTCTCGTTCACTCTTACCTCTACTATCGTAAAAATGTAAATATCATCGACGACCATCTATACGATGCGTGGAGCAAGGAGCTCGCAGAGCTTCAAGTAAAATACCCAGATGAGGCAGGAGCCGCAGTATACTCGAAAGAGTACGAAGGATTCGACGGGAGCTCGGGCTTCGACCTTCCGACGCATCTTCCCGATGTAATGAACTCAGCCGAAAGAGTATATCGAATACACGAAAAAAGACGAGGGCTTTAATAGCTCCCGTCTTATTTTTTATGGACAGCCGCAGCAATTTTCTTGTTAGCTGCCGACCAGTTTTTTTGTTTTTTATTGTAATCCTCTTCTTTCGCTGCGACCTCTTCTTCGGTCATAGGGCGATAATGAACGATGTCCCACGGATTCAAGTCTAAGACTTCGCAAATGATGCATATATTATCGAGATTCAATAATTGCGTATTCCCTTGACAAAGTTCGTTTATAGTAGCGTACCGAAGCCCCGAAATTTCAGCGAATTTCCTTTGCGATATTTTACGCTCTTGTAAAATCGGCAAAAGGTCGACCGTCATGATCGTTTTTTGTACATGCCTCTCACTCATGGTATGTCCTCCGTATTCTCGACGAATCATTGTTGTCGATGTGATACGGTTATCTTATCATGTATACGGAAATCTTGTCAACGAAAAAAATATTTCGAAGTTTTTTTCGAAATACTATTGACTGGTAATCCGTATCATGTTATTATTAAGTAGTCGACAGGGACGACAAGTCGACAAGTCGACAAGGAGGTGAAGGCGATGCCAAGACGAGTACTTAAAACGAAAGCAATCGAAAAGCAACTTCGCAAAGCAGGATTCATCAAGCACGAAGGAGCGAAGCACGAGAAATGGATTCATCCCGACGGGAGACGAACAGCGATTCGAAGAGGTCAAAAGGAATACTACGGAGGACCACTCGACGAGCTCGAAACACAATCGGGATTGACATTCAAATAAGATTGACGGGGAGAGGGATTGCGACTCTCTCTCCCTTTATAAAGTATATCACTTCTCACTTTACAATTAAAGGCAATACGGTTATAATAAGTTTATCGACAGACACGAGGAATACGAGGAGGACGAAAATTAATGAGCGAAAAGAAAATCGAATATCCTGCGGTTTTATATTGGGAGAAACACCCGACAAAGGACGAAGAGCAAGTCGCTGTCAAATTCCCCGACTTAATAAGGATGGGACTTCCTGCGACTACGGTCGGCAGCGATGAGGCAGACGCAATCGAGGCGGCAAGGGATATCCTTAACATGATGATAGACGAGGGAGTCAAGCTTCCGCAGGCTTCCAGAATCGACGAAGTGAGCATAGCTCTTCGATATGATATCGAAATAGTTCCGAATAGAATCGTAATAACAAATATAGCAATATAAAACGGAGGGCTTCGGCTCTCCTCCATATGAAAAAAACACGTATTCAGACAAAAGGAGAATGAAATAATGGCATGTATACATTGCAACGGAAAAGGATATAACGGATTAGATACTTGCACGGGATGTAATGGTACGGGTAATGAAGAAACCGAACCAACTAACAAATTATAGACTAATCAGTATAAGGACGGGCTTCGGCTCGTCTTTTTTGCGTTCTTGAGCCCTTCGGGGCTCTTTTTTTATGTCCCGATATGGAGACCGCATTCGCTAAAATCTGGGAGAACGCTTCGAATCGGAGCGAAAAGGAGGAAACATGATGGCGAATCTCTATTTCAAATATTGTCCGATGGATGGAGGAAAGAGTCTCGAGCTTCTCAAAACAGCTACAAGCTACGAGAGAAAAGGTCGGGAAGTAATGCTCTTTACTCCGAGCATAGATACGAGGTCAGGCAAGGGGAAAATCTCTTCTCGATGGGGCATCACTCGAGATGCTCACGCATGGAGCGGTTACGAGCCGATGAAGATTCTTGAGTATGCGACTTTCTTGCGTCCAGACGTGATTCTCGTCGATGAGGCTCAGTTCCTCACGAGGGAGCAAGTCGAACAAGCGGCGGAGGTAGTCGACCGATTAGGAATCCCCGTACTTTGCTACGGATTAAAGAACGACTTTAAAAACGACCTTTTCGAAGGCTCAGCAGCTTTACTCGCCTACGCAGAACGCATCGAAGAGATTATCTCCATATGCGAGAGATGCGAAAAGAAAGCGACGATGAATCTTCGACTCGTGGACGGCTCTCCTGCTATTGACGGGGAGCAAATACAAGTCGGGGACGAGGAGTATATCTCCGTTTGTCGTCGTCATTACAAGGAGGCATTCACGAATGCAGAATCAAAAGGAACTCAAGAGGAGGAAGGCGAAACGCAGGCAGCTTCGTCAGCTAGAAAAACAGAAGCGGCAGGAGGAATCGAGGAGAGTAGCCCTCTTTAAAAAGAGATTTCTCTTCGGATTCATCGCAGCGATGTTCATAGTAGCATCGACAGTCGCAGCAGTCCCGCAGTATAGACACCATGACACGGCAGAAGTCGAACTCATGGGAAAGGAGAGTCCCTCGGTAAGCTCACATGAGGCTCTCAAGAAATTCGAAAAGGAGGTAGAACGATATGAACTCGAGAAAACGACGGAGAAGAAGTCGAATCTTGAGATGGCTTTTAAACGAGCTCAAGAAATTAAAGCCGCCGAAGATAGGGAGAAGGAGAAAGCTCTCCGTATCGCAGAAGCTCGAAAGCGAAAAGCGGAAGAGATTCGAAAGGCTCACGAAGCCCAACAGCGAAAACAAGCTCAACTCAATTCCTCTCGAGATACTCGAGGAGATGTTCGAAGGGATACTCAAAGTAGACCTATAAAAGAAGCGGCCCCGCAGCAACAGAGCGGACAGACAATTCGAATGCACGTTACGGCATATACGGCAGGCTACGAGAGCACTCAAAAGAAGGCAGGAGAGGCAGGCTACGGAATCACCGCATCGGGAACGACAGTCACAGAGGGCAGGACGCTCGCTTGCGGTCCGGAGTTCTCGTTCGGGACAAAGATGTCTATTCCTTCTCTCGGCATTTCTGGGGTATGTGAGGACCGAGGAGGGGCGATCGATTTTCACGAGATAGATGTATTCATAAGCGACCTTTCACGGGCTCGAGCATTCGGAGAAAAGACTCTCGATGTCATAGTCGAGGGGAGGTGACACCATGCACAAACTAAAAGACTCTTTCGAGTGGGATGCGACATGCTCTCGAGTAATCGACGGAGACACTATCGAAATAGAGTTCAAGGTTCATCCATTCCTCGAACAAACTGCGAAAGACTCCGTTCGTTTTTGGGGATGCAATACTCCCGAGGATGAAGGAGACACGAAAGAGGCGGGCGATCGGGCGAAAGCTCGAGTAAAAGAGCTCATCGAGGGAAAGGCGGTCAAGATATCGGCGGACTCTCGAGAGAAGTACGGACGCATTCTCGGGCATGTCATACTCGAGGACGGACGAAATCTAGGAACAATTCTAATAAACGAGGGACTTGCCGTCCCCTACTTCGGAGGGAAGCGATGAGCTTCTCTCTTTTTTTATGTCCCGATATGCGGCAGTAGGACGCTAATAAATACAGAAGGGCAAGAGCCCACGACAAGGAGGAAAAGAGAAATGAAAAAATTCAAATTTAAGTTAAATATCGACCTTACAACACTAAAAGCAAGACGCTTTTCAATGGCGGCATTTTACTTCACGGCAGGAGTAGACATGTGTAATACGATGCTTGCTTTTAAGAAAGGTAGTCTCGTTCTTGCTGCGTTATGTGCAGTCTTAATGATTCTATTTATCCGATGGGGCAATAAGGAACGAGCGGAAATCGAGAAAATGATCGAATTAGACTCGTATCTCGAGGGATATAAACACGGACTAAAATCGGGAGGTATGATTCGATGATAGGAACTAATCGAGGAAAACTCTACTTAGGCGAGCAGCATCTTTTCTCAATCTTCTCAGAAATGCGAGGAGGAAAAGACACGGCAGCAGCTTACATGATGAAGAAAATCGGATATCCCCGAGTAAAGCTCGCATATGGAGACGCATTAAAACGTTACTATCACGAGATATTCGGTCAATCGGAAGCAGTAAAGGAGCGGAACGGTTATCAATGGTTCGGACAGACAGCGAGATTCCATAAGCCGACAGTCTGGATAGATAAACTCGACGCAGCGATGCAGCCCTTCAAGAACGAAGGAGCTTCGGTATTTGTTACTGATATGAGGCAGCCGAACGAGTTCGCTCATCTCAAAGGGAACGGATTCGTCATGATTAAGATAGAAACTCCCGAGCATATTCGCATCGAGAGAATGAAGGCAGCAGGCGAAGAGGTAAAACCCGAGTTCTTGAATCACGAGACGGAAAAGCATATAAGTAAATTCCCCGCCGACTACATCGTCGACAACTCGAAGGACCTCGAGCATATGTTCAAGCAGTTAGATGAAATTCTACGCATCGAAAGGGGCTTTGCTCACATTAGGAAAGAAAGAGCATTAGAGGAGGAGTCGAAATGATAAGCCTCGACCGTTTTGCGTATGGACTTCCCGACCAACAGCAGGAGCGGCCTCGTTTTTGCTGCGATCAATGCTCCGCCAAAATCTACGAAGGGCAGACGTATTATAAATTCGAAGCGGACAAGCTTTGCTCGGTCGAATGTTTAATATCTGCGACAGAGACGGAGGAACTAACAGCAGGAGAGGAATAAAAAAAGAGCCCGAAGGGGCTCTTGATTATCTTAAGTTATACTTTTTCGCAACTTTGGAGAAATCGGCTCTCTTGAAGCCCCACTTCTCTTCGAGCTTGCGAAAGGATGTCGTTTTATCTTCTTTCAGAATATCAAGGATACCTTTCGTATTAGCATCGGTCTCCCCTTCGATAGTATCAGCAGGAGCCTCGACAGAAGCAGCTTCCTCGCTAAAATCCTCGATAGATGTTTGACCGTCGGGAACATCGTTCTCCTCGATTGATTCATCATCAATAGATCGAATGAACATATGCCAACCGTTCTCGAGTCCACGATAAAAATATCGGTGAGCATCTTCGGTCATGTTCGGGAGTATATGATTCGCAGCAAGAAAACTCTTCGCAGAAGCATAAGCTCGCTTTCCGTTAAATCTGAAAGTCTTAGTTCCTGCGGGGACGATGCTTGAATCTTGAGTAATACCAATCTCGAAAGTCTCCTCGTCATATGCGAGAAACACTTCGAAAGGAAGTACAAGAGCATTCATTTCCTTTTGTGCTAGACGGTTTATGTATAAGCGACCTTGCTTATCGGCCGTAATATATGGACGCTCGTTCGGTCGAGCTCCTTCGTTTGAAAATACTTTCAATGCCATTATATATCGCTCCTTCGAAAGGTTTGTGTATGTCGTTACTAAGACTATATCACTCACTCGAGAGGGATGCAATCACTTTTTCGAGTCGACAAATCGACAAATAGAAATAGATAACAAAGGAGGCTCTCACGATGGGGGTAGGAAATCACGTAATAGGCTCAGAGCACGACAAATATGAGCAAAAATATTCATTTTATACAACGGCAGGGGTCGGGAGGCTTCTTAAAGACTTCCATAAATTAAAGATTAGAGCCTACGAAAAGGGCGATATCGCAGCCGTAGACATAAAGAACGACCTATTTCTCGCAATCGAATCGGCGGACTTAACCGAGAAACAGCGTCAAGCTATCCATTTACTTTATATCGTAGATATGGACAACGGTTCCGCAGCGAAAAAACTAGGAATCGACAGTTCGACACTTTCTCGAAATAAGAAAGCAGCTCTTCGAAAGATAGTAGAAGTCTTTAGGTTCTGGAATTATCTCGATTACTAAGTCCCGTTTCGGGACACTTGAACGCTAAACAATAAGAGAAAGACAACAGGAGGAGAAAAATATGCGATTCACAGGCGGAGATTATAAAGCGGCTTTCGCAAAAGAAGTCGAAAAGCTTTCGTATAACAATATCCGAGAACGATCGGAAAGGATTCGCTTAATCGACGAACTCATCGAAGAGTATGTCACGGACACAGGAAAGGTTCCAGATGCTCCGCAGCTCGCACGATTAACGAATGCGATTTTATATGAGGACTTACAAGGGGATTCACGTCCCAACAAATCAGCAGCAGAAGAGGAGCCGATTCTCACTCATGCTCAAGTCAAACGGAGACAGGAGAAGGAAGTCGGAGGAGACATCTTCGAAGTAATCGGCAGCGACGGGAAAAAACATGCTATACCTAATAAACACAAGGCAGGGAAACAAAATGATTAAAGCAGTAGCACAAGAAATCACGAAGTATTTTAGATTACACAAGAGATCGGAGATGTTCGAAGTCCGACCGACAGATAATCCGAAGGAGATCGCTATTATCATCAGTAAAGAAGATTACGAGCGATATCTTAAACAATCCGCAAAGGGAGTATGTTATATCTGCGGAGAGACGCATCGTCCTTATACGAAAGGCAAAATGATCGAGACAGGGACAGGCAAGGCATATCACGAAAGATGTAAAGAGGACGGGCGATGAGCTCGTCTTTTTTTCGTTAATCTAGTAGATTAAAGACTTTCGAAATGGTATAATTTATCTACTTAATAGGAGGAATCAACGTGCAAATACTTAAAAATAAAAAAGTAATAACTACCTTACTAGCACTCCTCATCGCTTACGCTGCGGGAATGACATACTATGTCGTCTTTTATAATAAATCTATCGAACTAAATGCGGGAGAGTACGTAGTCGGAGAGGACCTCGATGCAGGTCGATATAAAGTCGAGTCTATCGATGATAAAACGGGAAACTTCTCCGTTTGGACAGATGATGTTCCATTTATTAACGAGTTATTAGGAGAATCGAAAGATGCGACAACTAAGTCCGTCACGGTATCGCTAAAGGATGGACAAAAAGTACTCATCGCACATATGAACGGAGTTAAATTAAAGCCGAAAAACTAGGAGCCTACGGGCTTCTTTTTTTATGTCTTTTTAGTTGACGTACATTCCGTATCATGATATATTTGTTTCATCGGGTACGACAAACCGATAAAACGACAACTCGAGGGAGACGATGAAATGACGAGAACTAAAAACAACTACATAACAGCAAAGGCAGAACTTGACGGAAAGCTATCCGAGTATTTTGCGGCAGCAGCAGAGATCGAAGAGCAGTACGAAAAGCAGTTCGGAGCTCAAGCGACAATCGAGGACGAAGCACTTATCGAAAGAATCTTCGAAGATCAAGAGGCCGTCCGCTCGGATATGGGAATCTTTGCTCTCGAAATGCGATGTAAGGCAGCGGAGGAGGAACTTATCGAGTCTTTCCGCAGCAAACTCGAAGAGAATGAGACGGAGATCGCAGCGAAATATATCGGAGTTCCAATCGAAACTATGCAAGAGACGTTCACGGAAGCAGAACGACACTTCAAATTCAGACAAAAACTAATCGAAATAGCTTTACGATTCTAATGCGAGGGGACTTCGGTCCCTTCTTTTTTTATGCGAAAAAGTCGAGAATCTTCCTATTATATATACAAAAAAACATGCTCTCGTTCTAGTTGAAATTGTATTCGGCTAGAACTTTTTTATGTCCCGTTTTATCTGGGAGGCTCGCTAACTAAGGAGAAGGAGCTAAGAGCTCAAAAAACAATTCGAGGAGAGATAAACATTATGAATCCAATTTTAGCAAACAACGCAGCAGTAACAGGTCCACAGGATAAGCGAGTAATTCTTCCGAGGAAGGTAGTAGATGCACTCGACTTCTATAAAAGCGGAGTAGGTGAAGAGCTTTTATTCGATATTCAGCAAATGGTTCAAAGGTCAAGAGTTCCCGAGAACACAAATGCACGAGAAATCGTCGCATTCATTAACAGCTCATTCGAGAATAAGCGTAGATACTTCGAGGCTCTATTAGTAGGTTATAAATACGAGATCACTCCGAAAGAGAGAGTCGAAGCAACGTACAAGGAAAAGAGACAGGTATATATCGACGCACGTCCTAGCTCTCATGCAGAAGGCTTCGCAGCAGGCTACTCGGAAGGAATTAAGTACGTAAATGCTCAATTAGGCTTAGGCTTAGAGCTTTAATTAGTCGAATGAATGCTTTCGTTTTCGTAATCCTAGCATTCTGTTTATCGACAGTAATCTTTTTAATAAAAAGAACAATCGAGGAGAGCCGATGAGCTCTCTTTCGAAATTGGAGGAAATGACATGTTAAAAGCAATGACGAAGAAAGTTCGTGTAATATACGGACCGTTTAAAGGCGGTACATACGAAGTCCACAAAGAAGGAGTAAACGTAATCGAAATAAAAGGGAAATACGGAATCGGCATCGTTAAAAAAGAATGGACGGAGGAAGTCGAATAATGAGCGGACTATCAACGGAGCAACTCGAAAGTATAAAAAGCAGAGAAAAACAGGCGACCAAAGGCCCGTGGACAGACGACTATAAGGCAGATGATAAGCACACTTTAGTCACTAATCGTCATGTTTATATTGCGAAGATATATACAAAAGGCAATGACGCAGCATTCATCGCACATGCTCGAGAGGATATTCCCTTGTTAATCTCGGAGATCGAGCGACTACAATCGAGACTATCTCAGGCGGAGGACTTGCTATCGGATGCGAACGACCTTCTCGATGATGTCCATTGCTACGAATCGAAAGTATATCAAAGGATAGAAAAATATTTAAGAGGAGACGAGGACTAATGATAAAAGCAATAATAAAAACCCCTTTTTCAGTAGTTCAATGGCATGGGGACGATTATCCGTATTATGAAGAAGATGCTCAAGAAAACACTTTTAAAGTAGGAGACGAGGTTTTAGTACTTCACGAAGCAGCTCCTAATCCTATGGGTAGGTTATTCGTAATATTTAACGAGAGAATTAACGAATCTACCATCGTTTCTGAAAATTATATAGAGCTAATAGAACAATATTCAAAAGGAGATGAAAACTAATGACAAAACAATTCTTATTCAATCGAAACCCTATTCAATTCGGAAAGACAATCGAGCAGCCTTCGCAAGACTTAATCAAGAGCACTCCTTCGTTATGGAATGCGAGCCTCGAAGATGCTTTAAAATATGGCGGTCCATTAACACGAGAAGCGATCGGAGCTCTTAATTTAAAGTTCGATAAGAAATACATCGTCGTCGACACGAAAGTCCATATGTTAATGCCGAATATGATTCCCGCAATTCCTAATTGGCACACGGACGGAGTTCCACGAAGAGCAGGCGATCAAATCGGTCCCGAGATCAAAGGACAGCCCGATATATTCCTTCAAGAGCAAATGAGCGACTCTCGCTTTCACTTATTAGTTACGGGAGAACATTGCTTGACCGAGTTCGTGAATGAAGTAGGAGCAATCTCTCTCGAGGTTCCTTCTGAGCCTTCTACGAAGTTATATTCAATGGTAAACGAACAAACGAGGGAACTCGTAACGAATCCAGACTCTCCATATAGTACGATGCGAGCTCCGTCATGTACTGCGGTCGAGTTCGATTGGTTCACGCTGCATCGTGGAGTTAAATCGACAGGGCACGAATGGAGATTCCTTATTCGAGTAACAGAGACGGACCATATGCAGCCGCAAACAAACCTAAGAGATATCATCCGAACGCAAATTCAAGTCTACACGGAGGCAAGCTTCGGATGGTAAGGCGAGATAAACTCTTTCAAGAGTTCCACACAAAGAAGCAAATACTTAACGGAGCTATCATAGCGGGAGACTTCGAACATGCGAGAAAGATGATCGATGAGCTCGAAAAGATAGCGAGAGAAGCGAATTATCGAATAGTCGAAAGGGGGTGAAGTAAATGCCGAAAACAGTAACAGTCATAAGCGGACCATATGCGGGAGGGACTTATCGTGTCTTTCGTGATGGATTCGATTATTTCTTAATCTTTAATACTCGAGGACAGATCGTCACTATTAAAAAGACCGATGTACAAGGGTATGAGCCCGTAGTCGAAGAGATCATCGAAGAGCCAGAAGAAGAGATCGTCGAGATTCCGACTATCGAGGAACAAGAAGCCGAAGAAGCAGCAGCTCAAGAGCCGACAGTTCCCGAAACACCAACCGAAGAGGCTCCGACAGTAACAGAAGAGCCGACAACTACTGAGGAAGTAACAGAGCCAACACAAGAGCCCGAGGCTTCCTAAGAAGTAACGTTATAAAACGAGGAGAGACGAAAAGTCTCTTCTTTTTTTATTTTCGTAAAGAAATATGAATTAATATGTCCCGATGATCGTCCCTCGCTCGCTAACTAATATGTAAGGCACTAACACAAAAAACATTTAACGAGGAGAATGCGAAATGACAAACACTATTAATCTTAAAAACATCGAAAAGGTAGTACTTCCACAAAACGTAATCGAGGCAATCGAATATTTAAGAAGAAATAACAGCAATCGACTTTACAGCTTAGAGAAGATCGAAGAACATAGCTTCCTTCCGAATACAGGAGCGATTCATCGCTTTATTACAACAAGTGAAGAGAACTTCAATAATTACACGAAAGCTCTAGTCGTAGGCTATGTTCCAGAAAAAACGAAAGAAGAGATCGAAGCAGAAAAGAAAGAAGCTGCAATCGTGGAAGCTCGAAAAGAGTACAATAAGAAATATCATGAATACATGGCGGCAAGTAGACGATCGTCTGAGGAAGGTTTTGCAAATGGGTACCGAGCGGCTTTTCATTATCTAGTAGATAGAGGCTTAGTCGACAGTAGAGTAACAAGAAACGCATATTAATCGGGAGAGCTTCGGCTCTCTCTTTTTTAATATCACGAATTTTGCGTGAGGTGATGGCTGCTGCGAGGAGTTTTCGATAAATGACGAGAGAATATCGGGCGGGGGCGAAATAAAAGATTCGATGATTATGTACGATATAATCTAGTTTGATATTAGCAGTTTGAAGAACTGCAATCTTTTTAATCGTGATTATTCGATAGAAATAAAACGAGGCGGAGCCGAGGTAATCCCGTTATATGATCGAAGAGAATGCGATAAATGATCGAAGAGAATACGAAGAGATATCGTAGTATTATCGAGGAAATGTAAACAGAAGGGCATACCGCATAATCACCGCAGTACACCTCCGCATATTTGGCAATCGTTAGGAGATATACGCATATAGATTAGTACGGTTATATAGGTCGTGAGACTATGCGGCAGTAAGGATATACGTCTTTATAGTACGGTATGATAGGCCGGTATATGGCGGCATAATATGGCCGTATATGTCGGCAGGATATCGCAGGATATTAGTATACAATGCTTTACGAAAGAAGGTCTTTTCGAAAGGTATAACGAGAGGAGAATACCGTTTAGTATGCGAGTATGTAATCGAAGAGATATCGAGAGTAAATGATTAGGAGTATGTGCGTGTATATGTCGTAGGGCTATACGGTTATATATGGCGGGCTATGGTTATACGCATCCACTCATCCCTTCTGCTGAGGGAGGGCCTCAAAACTCGGGGGGAGAGCAGCGAATCAGTAGTCAATCGAAGGGCATTCGAACATTCTTTTATGCAAGATTCTATTCATTCAACAATGCGAACAAGCAACGAAGGAATGCGGGTTCAAGCAATGCATAAAACTATCCATCGAATCAACAACGAAACGAATGCGTGAAACCCTTGAGAACAAAGGACTCGAACGAAACGAATAAAGTAACAAAATGCAATTCTGTTACGTTCTCCATACGCAAAAACTGAATAAAAATTCAAAAGAAATCAGACGAAAAAAAATTCCGAACGGAAAACCCCCAACCCCCGACACGAAAAAAAAAGCGGGCTGCTATATAAATTTAGTAACACTAATTTTTGAACTCAGGGCGAAGGCCAAAAGCGAAAGCAGGACCTCCGATATCAATGCGGCAAGTCCCGAAAATTTTCGCATACTATTTTTAAACTCGGGTAGTCGGATGCGTCCCGATTAATTCCCGTTTGCGTCCCGTTTTTCTAACCGATCATATTCTTTCTCGATGTCGATATCCACTCGCTTATCTTCGGCAGAGTAATTAGGGTCTTGCTCGGAAAAATTCAACATCGAATGCAGCCCTACAAATAAATTCCGCATAGATGTCCGCATATCATCCGACAGGGCGACTCCTTCGTCTTTAAGTGAAGGGTCCTCGTATATATTCATATCGAAAATATTATCGTCCCCCGCATCGAGGAAGCCTTCGAGATATATCTTTTTCCCCGACTCAAAAGTGAACTCGAGCTTACAGTCTTTTAACGAATCTTTTATCTTATTTGTCGTCATAAACGAATCTCTCCTCGCCGTGTTTTTCTAATTCCTTCTATTATATACCGAATCTACTAATAAATATACTTCGAAGGGATAATCTCCCAGAATAACAAAAAGAGCCGAGGGCATCGAGTCCCTGCGGCTTCTTCTTTTATAGTTTTATATTTTCTAAGCATTCGAGAACTTCCCCGAGCTCGTAGACACCTTGCGGATATCTGCCCGTCGCTTCGTAATGATTGCGAATGTGAAGAGGTCCATTCTCTGCGAAGTCTTTCTTCCTTTCTATCATACGAGCAATACGGCATTTTAAATCCTCTAATAGTTCCGCATTGACTTCCTCTTGTGTGTATTCTACTTCGAATCCATCTATTAACATGCGAGCGTACATCGTAGCAGGCTCGTCCATTCCCCTAAAAAACTCCGCCATTACAGAAGCAGCTTCTATGTGAGTTGAGGTCCTCACGTTCTTATACAAAGGAGCGTTCTTAATGAGTTGATATCCCCTCTCGAATAGCGTTTCCATCGAATAGCGGTCCATTAGTATTCGAAAAGCTTCTGCGACCTTCTTCGATACTTTTATCTTATCCGAGCTTAATCCTTTTAAGTTTAGGTCCAAATCTATTAAAGCCGATGCATCTACTTCGTATGTTTTCATTGGTTTATTTAACATTTTCAATTCCTCCGATTATTTTCGCTTATTTGTCTTACATATTGTTTAGCGAAGCAGCATCGAAGATCGGGACATAAAATTTAAAACTTTTTTAGGGCCGAGGGCAGAGAGTATATGCGTCCTCTTATCGCCTCGCATTCGCATCCATCGACAGATAGACAAATAGAAAGCCATGTCAAGCGGACCCGACACCGATAGAGCCGACACGGGTAGACTTGACACTAAGAAGAACTAATCTTTTAACAAGAACTAATCTTTAACGATATTAAATAATTACGAATCGAGCAAAGCTCTCTCGTGATCGCATAGATAAATAGTTTACATCATGTAAAGCAATGTATACAAAAAGGGATGCGTAGATCATTAATAGAGATAGAGGGAGAACTCGAGCTCCCTTGCTCCCCGTAATGGAGGATATCGGACCTCGCTCGTGAGGCACGGGATAGACGAGGGCTCAAGAAAGATCGGGCCATATTCAGCCGTGAGAGAATAATTTTACGAGAAGTACGTCTCGCAGCGTCGCAAATCTGCGAGGACCTCCCGAGGGCTCCGACCCGTGGCAGCTTCGGCAACGGTAAGGCAAGAGTAGTCTCGGTATATCTTCGGAGTACCGAGAAGCCCAGAAGCCAACTCGCATCGAGGTCGGAAAGGTTGCCGACACGCTGCAATAACGTACAATGGCCGTCAAATCTACGGAGACATAAAAAGCGTAAAGCAGTCGCCAGAGATGGGAGATATCGCCGCCTCCCCGATGCACTAAAAGGCTCGTATATCAATAGGTAGAGCTCGGACACTGTGAAGGTTCAATTCCTTCTCCGAAGCGATGCGGAAGAAAAAGAAAGGCCTAAATCCGAGGGTTACGGGTTCAAGTCCCGTCGAGCTACAACAAAAAAGAGAGGCGGCATCGCTGCCGTCCCCTTTACAAATTGATCGTCATATAAACATCGTCCATAACTTCTTGAGTCAATCCGACATATCGGAGAGTCTCACGGGAGCTCGAATGATTCAAGAGCTTTTGTACTACGTGAATCGGAGTTCCATTTTTAATCGCATGATATCCGAATGTCTTACGACATGAATGCGTTCCTATCTCGAAGGAAAGTCCTGCCCGTTCTGCGGCAGCGTTCAAAAGCCGATAGGCTTGTACTCTCGAGATCGCTCCGCCTTTTTGCGAAGGAATAATGTAATCCTCCATTGAATTGTACTTCAATTTTTTAAGCTCCGTTAATACTGCTTTATTCAAAGGGAACTCTTTTCTCTTTTTCGTTTTCTTCTCACGAATGACAACCTTTTCTTTCGGCTTGCCGTTCTCGTCGAGGAGGTCGAGAACACGTAGTTCCAAAACATCCGAAATTCTAAGACCTGTATTTATTCCTAATACAAACATAAGTCTATCTCTATCTGGAAGGGCCTTTTTCAATTTATTTATATCTTTCTTATCCTTGATCGCTTCAACTACGTTCATTGAATTGTCTCCTTTTTCTTATCCGTGTTTTTGTCGTTAAACCGATAATATCACGATACGGAAATGGAGTCAATAATTATTTATCGACAAATCTACGAAGGGAGGAAACACGATGGCAACTCGAAAGGAACTCGAAGCAAAACTCACGCTTCAACAACGAAAGGCGGCTCTAATGCTCGTCGAGAATGAACTCGAAACAGAAGAGAAGAAATCTCAAGACGAGATCGCATCCGAAGTCGGAGTCACTCGTCAAGCTCTTTATAAATGGAGGACTCAGAATAAGACGTTCATCGAGTATCGAAACATGCTCGCAGACGACTTCTTCTCGTCTATGCGTCCATACGTATACAAGCAGCTACTCAAGACGATATCGGGCTCGCAGCCTTCTATTAAAGGTATCGACTTATTCTTCCGTCGCTTCGCTCTATTGACCGATAAAACGATCATCGAGGACGGCTCAGGAGACAACGAGAATCGCTCGGACGCTGCACTCAAGAAAGAACTCGCAGAGCTCGAGGAAATGCTCGACAAATAATCGCAACACAATCGGAGGGGCTTCGGCTCCTCTTTTTTTATTATCCGGAAAGGGGAAATCGTATGGCTTTTATCAATAACAAATGGCTCGACAGAGCAGCCAGACAAGACAGAATCGACCTAGTCTCTACACGCATTGAGAAGCTCTTACAGCTCTACAAAGCAGGAGAGGCAACAGACTATCACATCGACATGATGCTTCAAGATAAGGCGGAACTAAAGCGTCTCAAGCGTATTCACAGAGCCGAAGAAGATGTCGCTTATTTTGCGTTCGCTTATCTATCAGATCAAGAAAACCCGACTAATGAGGACAACATCATTCGGAATGGAGACGACGGAACTCCGCATCAGCCACTAGAAGAACTTGCTCCGATACATAGAGAGTTCTTCAATCTATGCGACTTCGTCGATCATGAAAAACCGAATGCAAAACTCGGCATTGCAGCTCCCAGAGGGCACAGCAAGAGCGGAATTTTTTCGAACTGCTTCGTTCTTCATCAAACCGTTTTTCGAAAACGTCCGTACACAATTATCATAAGTGAAACTGACACTCTTTCGAAGAAGCTCGTATCGTGGGCGAACAAGCAGCTTAAATTCAATTCTCTTTTAAGAGAGGACTTCGGAGAGCTCTTGCATCCTCAGAACACAAGAAACGAAAAGGATAACGAGGACGTATTCATCACGAGCACAAACGCTCGAGTCGAGGCATCTTCCGCAGGGAAGCAGCTTAGAGGCATGAGGCACGGGGCCCTAAGACCTTCGCTCATCGTCCTAGACGACATCTCATCGACGAACAACGAAGGAACGAAAGAAGCTCGAGAGAAGCTCATCGACTGGATGAATGCCGTAGTTTTGCCTATGGGTTCAAAGTCAACGAGCATCGTATTCGTCGGAACAATGGTTTCAAGCACGGGAGCTCTTAATCACGTCTTAAACCGAAAGGACTTCATTCCTTCTTTTCATGATGCGATACTCGCAGAGCCAGACTATCCCGAATTATGGGAAGAGTATCTTCAAATCTACAAGAGAGCCGACAACATGACGGAGCCTGACGATTTTTACGAAGATCACCGAGAAGCTCTTGAGTCGGGATGCCGTGTAGCGTGGGAGTGGAGATGGACCTATCGAGAACTCATGCACGAGAAAGCGAACGGCGGAACGAAAAACTTTAACTCGGAATATAGAAATCGGGCCTATTCAGAGGATGAAATGTTCTTCGATATCAACGCATTCGCATATTACCGGTACAAGACGGACGAGTACGGGAATCGAGCGATTATGTTCGAAGGAAATGAGTACAAGCTTTCCGACATGACGATATCGGGCTCGTGGGATATCGCAATGGGAAAAGCAGCTCGAGGATGTTTCAACTCGGCAGTCACGGTCGGCAGGCATGAGCCTTCGGGATATATCTTCGTCTTAGACGAGTACTCTTCGAGAGAGCAGCCGCATCTATTCATCGACCGCATAGTCGAGAGAGTAAAACGATTCCGACATCACATATTCTCAGTCGAGACGATCAATGCTCAGCATGAATTTTATAGACAGCTATCCGAGAGACTTCGTGTCGAGGGAATCTATTCGACTAGAGTTCAAGATATCAAGTCTCATAAAAGTTCGAAGGAGCAGCGTATCGAATCTCTCGAGCCCTATACTGCGAACAAGACTCTCGTATTCAACGAGAATCATAAGATACTACTCGAGCAGATGCAAGGCTATCCGAATGCGACAGACTATGTCGATGCGATCGACTCTCTTCAAATGTCCGTCGAGAACGTAGCACGAGCAAAACGAGCAGTAATCGAAAAGCCGACATGGTTATAAAAGGGGGATTTTTCCCCTCTTTTTCTTGTTTTTTTCCTATAAGTATACAAATAAAGGGCTCTATCTCCTTATTAGAATAGAGAGGGAGTAGTTTACACGATGTAAAGCATCGTAAAGCAAAGCTCGAGAAATCGAGCAAATATCTTATAAAGGAGGGGAACGGATGGCATCCATATTCAAACAAGATACTCGGACGGATGATTCTTACGAGTTCATGTCCCCGAGCAACGATCGTCTTTTTGAAGTGGGGAAACAGTTCCCTCCCGAAAATGAGATCGAGCGACTATCAAAGAATAAGAGATACAAAGCTCTTTTCGACGGCAAACACAAAGAAGTATTCAACCGAGCAAACTCCGTATATCGAAGCAAGGTTAAAACCGATCAGCTTCGAACATTATACCTAGCAGTTAATATTCTCGGCATACTTACGACGAAGCCGTCCGATATGATGTTCCAAGATGCCCCGTCTTACGAGACAGACAAGGGACACAAATCGAAGGAGCAAAAAGCTCTTAATCGCATCGTAACAAAAAACAAGCTCAATCTTCTAGGACAGGAGATCACAACAGGAGCCGGCTATCGAGGCGATTCCTTCTTGAAGGTATTCTTCAATTATAGAGAGGACCTTTCGGACCTTCCTTATATACCGAAGTCTCACCGAATGGAGCCGATCATCGAGGCTCAGGACCCGTCGACAGTCTTTCCAGAACTAGCGAAGAACTCTCGTAAGAAGTTCAAGGCATTCTCGATCGCACACGTCGAATGGGAAGATAATCTTCTCGGCAATGCGGTTCCTTATCTAGCAGTCGAAAGACATCTCGCAGGTTTTATCGAGTACTCTCGATTCAAACTGAAAGAGAATGCGGGAGCCTTTTCTCAAGGGATAACAGTCTACGACATTATCGAAGAGATTCATCTTCCAGATAGTTTAGTAGAAACAGGAGTTCCGAATCCATTAGTTTTCCACGTTCCTTATCAGACAACGGATGAACAATGGCAAGGCATCGGCACAGCCGAACGCATCGAGGACCTTATCGCAGCCGTGAACGATCGTCTCGTACAGATCGACTATATACTCTACAAACATTCAGACCCGAATATGTACGGCCCAGACTTATCAGATAGTCGGGAAATGACATCGGGCGGAGTATATATCCCCGTTCGAAAAGACGAGATCGCTCCGAACTATCTTACTTTCGATGGAAAACTCGAAGCAGCATTCCGAGAGCTTGAGCTCTTGCTTTCATTAATCTATCAAGTCGCAGAGACTCCACAATGGCTCTTCGGGACTTCGGTAGGAAATGCAGGCGGAACGGGTACAAGTCACACGGACTCGGGTTCGATAAAAGCTCGGTTCATGCCGATTCTAACGAAAGTAAAACGCATCCGAACGCATGTCGATCATGCTTTTAAAGATGCGATCAAATCTGCGATGATTCTCGACAACGAGGGAAATGCAGCAGTCGAAGGGTTCGAATCATACGAGCCGACCGACGTATCTATTATGTGGAACGACGGGCTTCCTAGAGACGAAAAATCTCTCGCAGAGACGTGGGCTATTCGTACAGGAAATAAAGCTACAGCAGCAGTTCGCTCAGCTATTAAAGATATGGACGGCTTATCTGACGACCAAATCGACGAAGAGATGAAGAGAATACAAGACGAAGAGGATGCAGCTCTTTCGACAGTAGACTCTCAAATCTTTAATCAACAAACGGCCAACATCACAGATGAAGCCGTCGAAGAGGAGATTTCAAAGGACAAGGCAGGCGATGAATAATGGCCGAGTACCTAGACATCGAGGGACGTTCGGTCCCTCAGCCTCAATATAAAGGCAATGCGACAAAGCTCGTCGATGAATATAAAAGAGCGATGCGAGATATACAATCGTATTTACTTCGAATCGACCTTAATAACTTTCAACGAGCAAATGCACTTGTCACTCTCAAGCAAATAGAGAAGAGACTTAAAGAGCTCGACTTGTTTGCTGCCGATTGGGTGAAGGCAAGTATCCCCGAAGCTGCTTTCGACGGGACCGCAGCAACGCTCGTAAATCTCGGGCTTGCAGCTACTCTCGTAGAAGCGAAAGACATAGTCAAGTTTAATCAATTAAACACAGCTATGATCGAGCTTTACATCGAACGCACCAACGAGGATATTCTTGCAATCACGAATAACATTCGGAAACAAGTCCGCAACACTATCCGAGAAGTCTCGGGAGAAGTAATGCGGCAACAGATGGCAAAAGGAGTCAACGGGATAGAGACTCAGAATCGTTTAATCCTGCAAGGGCTTAGAGATAAGCTCGGGGACTCAGTCGAGAAGGTTATACTCGATGCAGGAAAAAACAGATGGAATCCAAGCGATTATGTGGACATGCTTACTCGATCAGTACAGCTCGAAACATATCGCCAAGCCCAGACAAATGAAGCCGTCGCTCGAGGAGCGAATTACGGGATTATCTCCTATGCAGGGGCAAAAGACGCTTGTCGCTTCCATGAAGGACGCATAATCAAGCTCGTTCCCCAAGCAGAAGGAAGTTATCCGACGTATGACGAACTCAAGGCATCGAATCAGATTTTTCATCCGAGATGCCGACATCACTTTACAGTCTTTAAGAATTTCGATCGCTTGTCCGACTCGGTTCGGGAATCTGCGGAAAAGCAACACGAGCGAGGGAACGCAGCACTCGCAGCAGGCGGAAGGAATCCGAAAGACATCGAATAAATGTGCAAACCATTCCTCAATAAAGGAGATTCACGGAAAGGCACATCGAATGAAGAGAGGCGGAGTAAAGTCCGTTCAATATGACGATGGAAACGAAAGAAGTACAGAAGCTCTCACGAATAAAACAGTCAAGGCGGGCAATGGTTCGAGGTTATCTCGGACGGCTCGTCTTTTTTAATTCTTGCCTACTCGGTCGGGCTTTTAATACACGAGGAAAAATAAACGTCATAGCGACGGTAAAAAGGAGAAAAACATTATGACCCCAGAAGAACAAGCAGCTCAAGCCGCAGCAGAAGCAGCAGAACAAAAGAAGGATGAAACTGCTAAGAAAGACGAAAAGCTTCTTACTCAAGATGAAGTTAATACGATCATTCAAGGCAAAGTCAATAAGCTCAAGGAGAAATTCGGAGACTATGACGAGATCAAAACGAAGTTAGAAGCATTCGAAAAGTCTCAGAAAGAGAAAGCAGATGCGGAACTTACCGAATTAGAGCGAGTTCAAAAAGCTCTTGAGGAAAAAGACGGCAACCTTTCCGAACTTCAAAAGACTATCGAAAAGCTTCAAAAAGATAACGAAACGAAAGCGATTCGTTCGGCATTCGTCGAGGCAGCTCGAAAAGCGAATATCGAATATATCGAAGATGCTATCGCTTTAGCGGACATGAGTTCCGTAACGATCGAAGGCGATCAAGTGAAAGGCATCGAGGACGTAGTCGCAAATCTAATCGAGAAAAAACCGTTCTTACTTGCTACTAAAAAGCAGCAAAAAGAAATCGGAGGTCGCAGCGATCAAGTGAAAGATCAGAAGTCGCAACGATCAAACGAAGAGCTTTTAAATGCAGCCGCAGAGAAAGCGAGAAAGTCGGGACGACTAGAGGATAAAATCGCATACGTAAATCTAAAAAGAGAACTATCAAAATAAAAAAACTAGCAAGGAGCCTTCAAAACTTAGAGGGCTCTTTTTAATTCCACAAGGAGGAATACAACAATGGCAGAACAAAAAGTATACTCAAACGACTTAGTCGGAGTTCGTGAGTCTATCGTCGACGAGTTAAAACTTCTTAATCCATTACAAGCACCGATGATTTCCCTAGTAGGCTTCGGCTCTTCTATCGGTAACGTGGAGCATGTATGGTTCGAGGATGAAATGTTCGGACAAGACGCAGCAATCGCAACAGCAGCAGCAGTCGACGCAACGACTTTAAAAGTAGCGGACGTAGAGCCTTTCCGTGTCGGTCATGTTCTAAAAATCGACGAAGAGTTAGTTCTAGTATCTGCGGTAAACGTAGGAGCTAAAGAATTAACGGTAACTCGTGGATTCGCAGGCACATCAGCAGCAGCGATCACAGTAGGCACAAAAGCCGAAGTAATGTTCACAGAAGGAGACGAAGGACAAGAAGCTCGTACATCTCGTTACAAGCCTCGTAAGCGTGTAAGCAACATTACGCAAATCTTCGACGACTCCGTGAAGCTTTCTGGTACTGCTATGGCAGTTAATCAGTACGGCATCGACAATCTATACGAAAGCGAAAAGCAAAAGAAACAATTAGAGCTTACGCTTCAATTAGAGAAAGCGATCATCAACGGCATTCGTTACGAAAACGGCACTAAACGCATGATGCGTGGTATCCGTTCATTCATCGAAACGAACGTTCAAGATGCAGCCGGCGAAGCTATCTCTCCTGCAATGCTAACAGAAGCATTCCAAAGCATCTTCGAGAAGGGCGGCATGGAAAGCGGAGGCAACTTCGTAATCGTAGTAGGAGCGAAGCAAAAAGTCGCTATCTCAAACCTAGACTCCGAGAAAGTTCGCTTGACTCAAGAGCAAAACTCTCGTGGAGTAGTCGTAGATCACATCGCAACGGACTTCGGTTCTGCTGAGGTAGTTCTAAACAACAACCTTCAAGGCGATGAAGTATTAGTGATCGACGCAAACCGTATCGCTATCCGTCCATTAGTAGGCCGTGAGTTCGCTCATACTTACTTAGGCATCAAAGGCGATTACATGGAGGGCATGATTCTAGGCGAGTACTCTTTAGAGTTCTTCCAAGAAAAAGCTCACGCTCGTATCAAAAACTTAGGTTAATAGCCTAAGACAGGGCTCGAACTTCGGTTCGGGCTCTTATTTTTAAACAAAGGGAGGCGAAACGATGGCACAGTTCAAGAGTAAATTCTTAGAGCTTACGTTCTTCGTAGACGGCAAGCCTCACAAGTTTTCGAACGGAGCTTTCTCGACAGAAGATGAGGCAGTAATCGAAAAGGTCGAAAACCTTCGAGATGCAGTCCGTGTCGATGAAGTGAAGGAAGATAAAACGGAGGTAAAGCCGAAAGCAAAGCCGAAAGGTAAGCCAAAAGCCGAAAAGCCTAAAGCCGACACCTCCGAAGAATAAAGGAGGCGGCTTGAATGGCATTAACGATCAGCAATGCGGATATTTATACATCTTCATTCGTGATAGACAATGCCGATTGGATGGCAGCCGATGTCGATAAAAAGACTCGAATCCTCAACGTAGCATCTCGGACACTATCGGACAAATATCCCGAATACGAAATCCCAGACGAAGCCGTGTACGAATTTTCTGCGGTACTTGCAATCGTTTTTAACGATACAAACCGCATGAATCAACAAGGAGTCGCAGGATTCTCCGTAACGGGGGTCGGTTCCTTTACGTTCAAAGAGACAGCAGCAAAAGAGAACATCGAGGACGCAATCACTTCGGAGGTCAAAAAGTTAATCGGCAAAGCGAACGACATCGAACTCGGCTCTCGAATGATTAAGGACGTGATTATGTAATGGCATTAATTCCATTAAATCAAAAAGTCTTAATTCATAAAAGAGTCGAAGGAAATGCGGGACTAGATCGATGGGGAAATCCCGTCGTCTCAGCTCCTATCGTCATGAAAGCTCGTGTCGATGAAGGCTCTTTCGTTACCTCAGATCAAGAGTCATACGTTACGGGAAAGGTAGTCGTTTTCGAGATAAGAGTATTTCTCGATGGACTAGCAAACATCTCCTATGATGATGAGATCGAGTTCACGAATGAGTTAGGCATCACGGTAAAACGGAAGCCTTCTCGAATCAAAGTAAAAAGAAACTTCGCAGGAAATCCCGATATGACGGAGGTCCTTCTATGAACATGAACATGAGTATGAACATAGATGCGTCGAATTTCTTGAATCTAACACAACAGATTCAAACGAACTTAGAACGAGAGCTACGAGATACCATGCAAGACATCGTCGACGACCTCGCAAGAATCTCGAGTAATATCGCACCGATACGAAAGAGTACTCTTCGTCGTTCCGTGAAAAAGAAAGTCACAGGCTCGGTCAAACTAAGGACCTTGAAAGGGACAGTCTCATTCCGAGCGGTAGAGGATAACTTCAATTACGCATTATGGACGCATGAATCAACTTACAAACTCGGACCTATCTCGAGGGCATCTCAAGGCACGGACGGATATCACGTAGGGAATAAATATCTCTCCCGTCCTCTCTATGGAGAAAAAGCGAAATACCTTCGATGGATGAAAGAGGCAGTCGAAAGGAGCATCGGTTAAATGAAAATACAAGAACTCATCGACTTCGTGAACTCGCTTGTCCCCTTTTCATATTATCCCTATGCTTTCCCGACGACATCAAGTGATGAATGCGGAGTAATAGCGATACATGCGGGACCTCCCGAGGACTCAGAGACAGGGATTAAATATCCGAACTTTCAAGTCTTAGTGAGAGGAAAAGCGAGAGACTTCGAAAACACGGAAGCGAGGGCATACGAGATTTTCGATGCACTTAAAAACAAAAAAGAGCAGCAAATAGGAGCGAACTCCGTAGTCATTATCCGACCGCAGAGCTCGACTCCTATTTTTATTGGACTTGACGAGGCAGAACGTCCCGTCTTTTCCCTAAACTTCGAGACGGTTATCCGTCCGTAAATCACGAGGAGGAAATCACATGGCAGGAATTAACGTACCTATCGGACCAGCAATCGTTGAGTTCGGCACAGGAGCGACAATGGTAACATTCGACATCACGAAGGGCGGTATCACTTTCGCAGCTTCAACGTCTACACAAGACGTAAAGGTCGATCAGTACGGGGAAACAACTGTTAAATCAGTTCTGAAAGGTCGTACAGCAAACGCAACAGTTCCGTTCGCATTGCATGACTTGAAAAAGTTATCCGCAGTAATGCCGAACTCTACTTACGTAGAAACCGGAACAGCTCCAAACATCAAGAAGAAGCTATCCGTGAGCGGTTCAGCAGGATTCGACATGCTTGCAGCAGCTAAAAAGCTAGTAATCAAACCGACAGACCCGTCCGCAACTGCTAACGATTGGGTGACAATCCCACTTGCAGGAGCTATCACAGACCCAGAATATACGTACAACTCGGATAATGAGCGAGTAGCGAAAATCACTTTCGTTGCTTACCCAGACATCGCAAAGAATGGCGAGTTATTCATTCTAGGTGATGAGACGGCAGTTACTACGTAATAGAGTAGCAAACACGGAGGAGCGAGGCTATATGTCTTAGCTCCTTTATTTTTTTTATCTAAAAACGAGGAGGAAACGAAATGAACATCTTCAAGCGAAAAGCAAAAGAGCCTATCTCATCCGATGCGATGCGATGCAAATTCATAAGAAAAGACACGGTTCTTCTCGGAGACAAGTCGGCAACTATCCCGAAATTAACTCCGAAGAAATGGAAAGAACTTTTTCAAGTCGTGGAGAATCTCCCGAACTTAATCATCAAAGTTGCGATGGCTCCCGAAAAGGACTTCGCAGCATACGCAATCTCGGCACTCGATATCGGACTCGACGAGATGCTCGACATAACTGCGGTCCTAACAGGGATTAACAGACAATACCTTTACGAAAATGCAGGAGTTCCCGAAATAATCGAGTTCTTTACGCAGACAGCCGAAAAGAACGACCTTTCTAGGGCAGTAAAAAACGTCAAGAGCCTTCTTCCGAAATTCGAGATAGCGACAGCGACGGAGTAAAGACCGAGGAGGAAGGCGAGAAAGCCACGATCGACGATTATCTTCGAGACGCATCCGTCGTCCTCGGAGTATCTCAAATCACTATCGAAGAAGAGTATTACATGATCGACATATTCAACATCATCGACGAAAAGAGAAAACAAAAAGCAATCGACAAACTCGAGCACCTACAACTTTTACATGCTCATCGTATGGAGCAATCCGAGTACGACGCATATATCAAGGGCTTAACGAAAGCAGCAGGAATCGAAGAAAAAGTCGAGCAGTTCGATCGAGACAAAATGGACGAGCTTCATGCGTTCGCAGCAGCGATGAACGGATAAAGTCCCAAAATCAAAACTCGAACGCTAAAAGCATACGAAAGGGGAGAGCGAGGCGATGGCAGCTAACGCAGGCACAATTCAAGCCGAATTAGTACTAAATAATCAACAGTTCATGAATGCGATGAACCAAGCTACATCATCAATGGACACGATGGGACAAGCGTCTCACACACTGAAAAAATCACAAGAAAAACTCGAGACAGCTCTTTCAGCAGTCGGAGTCGGAGTCGTAGGAGTAGTAGGCTCCTCCGTACTTATGGCATCTCGATTCGAGCAGTCGATGGCAAAAGTAAAAGCTATCTCGGGAGCTACCGATTCGGACTTCGCAAGGTTAGAACAAACCGCATTAGACCTCGGAGCTTCGACGGCATTCTCAGCAACAGAGGCAGCCGACGGAATGGGCTTACTTGCAGCAGCAGGCTTCAAGACGAACGATATTATCGCATCCATGCCCGGCCTGTTAAATCTAGCAGGAGCGGCACAAGTCGACCTTGCAAGCTCAGCCGATTGGCTCGGTTCTATTATGGCAGGATTCGGAATCGACGCAACCGAATCGGCCCACTCCGTAGACGTTCTCGTAAAAGCGATGAACGATGCGAATACGGACCTTCCCGACATGGCAGAGGCTATGAAGTACGTTGCTCCCGTTGCATCTTCTTTGAAAATCGGTATGGAAGATACGGCAGCAGCAGTCGCCTTAATGTCAAACTACGGAATCAAAGGCTCTCAAGCAGGAACGACCCTTCGAACTTCCTTACTTGCTCTTGCGAATCCCGTAGGACAAGGAAAAAAGATGATGAAAGAACTCGGTTTATCCGTAAAGGATTCTAACGGGGAAATGCTTTCTCTTCCTAAAATGATCGACGCTATCTCGGAATCATTAGAAGGGAAATCCGAAGCCGATCGGGTATCTGCGGCGGCAGCACTCGTCGGAACCGAAGCATCATCAGGATTCCTTGCTCTACTAAACGAAGGCGGCGACACAATCGAAGAGTTTTCGAGGAAGCTTGAGAATTCAGACGGAGCAGCCGAAGCCTTCGCAGCTACGATGAAAGACACTTTAGCGGGGGCATGGGATAACTTAACATCAGCCGTCGAGGGAGTCGGAATCAGTCTCGGAATGTCCTTCATGCCAGAGGCGAAAGCAGTCGTCGATATTATGCAAAACATCGTCGATGTAGTATCGGAACTCGATCCCGACCTTATCGAATTAACACTAAAGATCGCAGGCGGAGCGGCAGCAGCAGGGCTCTTATACTCAGCTCTCGGAAAAATTCCCCTTGCTTTCAAGACTCTTCAAATAGCGATGGGACCTACGGGATGGTTAATGCTCGGACTCGGAGCTCTTGCAGGAGCGTTCTTGAGTGTCGGAGATGGGGCCGAGGATATGAGTACGAAAACACTCGCAGAACTCGACGAAGTAGCGAAGAGCACGAGGTCTCTCGAAGATTCTGCCGATCGATTCGACTTCCTAAAAGGAAAAATGAAACTTACGAACGAGCAGTTCGGAGAGTACATCGACCTTAATCAGCGACTCGGAACGACTCAGTCGTCAAGCGAACTCGAGAAGATCAAAGATGCGATGGAAAAGCTGCAAAAGTCTTCGGGATTATCTAAGGATGAACTCGACGAGTTAGTCGGGATAAACCAAGACCTCGCAGAGACGGTCCCAGACGCAAACAATGCGATCACCGATCAGAATAATATCGTCGTAGCCGGTACGGAAGCAGTTCGCAAGTATACGCAAGCGAAACGAGACGAGCTTCTTCTTGAACTCGAAATCAAGAAAGCAAAAGCCGAAGCAGACGAGAAAAAGAATCGATCGGAACAAAAGCAAATCAATAGCGACATGAAGGACCTTAACAAGGAACTCGCAGGAATCGAGAAAGACATCCTTGATACTTCGAAAAAGATCACGAAGGAAAAGGAAGCCGAGAAGAAGGCTCGTGAGGAAAACCAAGTCGGAGCCGCAGACTTCCATAAGCAAGAGCAACAGCGAGCAGAGTTCGAACTTAACAGTCTGCAAAAGCAGAAAGTCAAAGTTCAAGAGAAACTCCTCGCAAAACAGAAAGAAGGAGCGGAAGTCGAAAAGGAGCTCGGGCTTCTCGATACAGTCGATCAGCAGATGGCGAACATCATTCTTTCTCAAGTCGGATTAAACGGCAAGAAGGAAGAAGGAATCGACCTCATTAACGAAGAGATCATCAAGAATAACGATGCTCTTTCTAAGGTCGAAGAGAAGGCAAAGAAAGAAAAGCTCACGAAAGATCAAGCTCAAGCCCTAGTCGATCAGTACATGAGGCAAAACGACGAGCTTCTGAATGCGAAACAACTCTTACAAGATCATCTCGGTATCAAGGACAAAGATGCCAAAATGACAAAAGATCAGGAGAAGGCTCTCAAGGGACTTCAAGATGCACTCAAGAAGCAGGGATACGAGCTCGACCTTAACACGGGCAAAGTAACAAAAATGAAGGACGAAGCCAAGAAAACGAACAAAGAGCTCGAGAAAGATGTCAAGAAAGAAGTCAAGACCGACGACAAAGGCTCTAATGCGAAGAATCATAAAGAGGCTACGAAGAAGGGCGAAAAGAACGTCGAGACGAAGGACAAGGGCTCCAATTCGAAAAACCATAAAGACGCTACGAAGAAAGGCGAGAAGGAGGTCAAAGCAAACGACAAGGGCTCGAATGACAAGAATCACAAGGATGCTACGAAAAAAGGCGACAAGCAAGTAGAGGCGAAGGACAAGGGTTCGAATGACAAAAATCATAAGGACGCAACCAAGTCGGGAGAGAAAACGGTAAAGACCGAGAATAAAGGCACGAACGAAAAGAATCATAAGGACGCAACCAAGTCGGGCACGAAAACGGTCAAGGCGAACGACAACGGCACTAACTCGAAGAATCACGCAGCAGCTACGAAAGCGGGCACGAAGAACATTACTGCGAAGTTAATAAATACAGCTTCGTTTATGGCGAACTTTAGTCCCGTGACAATGGCAGTCAAAGCGACGGCTTCTCTAGTCGGTTCCGCATGGGACAAGATATCGGGGAAAAAGCACGGAGGCGGTACGGTTCACGAGCTGCCGAAGTTCCACGAAGGAGGCTCTCCGTCCCTAAGATCGCTCGGGTTCTCAGCACCGAAGTTCGACGAGGTAGATGTTCGCTTATTGCGTAATGAGATGGTTCTTACTCAAGGGCAGCAATCAAACCTTTTCCGAATGATTAGTACTTTCGGAAGCGTAGCAGCAGGAAATCTCAAGAAAGCAACAGTCGGAGAGGCAGTCGCAAAAACTACGATTCAAGTCGCTCAAATGGTAGTTCGGGAAGAGGCAGACGTGAAACGAATCGCAGAGGAACTCGATCGCCTTGCGACACAACAACAAAGAGCGAGAGGAGAATATTAATGCCGTCATTAACAGGACTACAAGGCTTCGTATACCGTGGACAACACTCCTCGGCTTACGGAGTCATTCTAAACAAGATAACACGTTCGATCATGGCTCCCCTTACTCCGAAGTTAATCAACGTCCCTTCAATGCAAGGGGCTCACTTCTTCGGCCGAGAGATGGGACCTCGTGAATTCAAACTCGACATAACAATCGTCGGAACTTCACAAAGCGACATGCTCAACAAAGCTCGTGCAGTAGCTCGATGGCTACTTGAGAACGACGACCTCGATTCGGACGGTGAAGAGGAAAACGAACTTATCTTCGACGTGGAGCCTGATAAATCTTACTTCGGATTCCTTTCGGGAGATACAAACTTAGATCATCTCGTCACAATGGGAACGACTCAGCTTACGTTCATATGCCCCGACCCGTATGCGTATGGACCCGAAGTCGAATCTCCTAAACTTACGACATCTCCTGCGAGTCTAGTAATCGGAGGAAAAGAGAAAACCTTCCCCGTGTACGATGTAACATTCACGGCAGACTCTACCTACTTCGCACTTGCTACGAAGAAGCAACATGTTTTCGTAGGTTCGAATGCAGCAGATCAGCTAATCGTCGAAAAGAATGAAAAAGTAATAAACGACCAGATGTCCGCAGTTACTCCGTGGGAAGGACACTCTTACGTCGACGGCGGAGTCTCGACGGGTACGATGTACTCAACAGGACAATCATTCCGAGCGAGCTCTTACGGTTCGGGTTCGGAGTGGCACGGTCCCGCAATGCGAAAGATGTATCCGACTCCCCTGCAAGACTTTCAGCTAGACACAGTCGTCGGGCTTTATGCAACCGATCAAAAGCAAATCGGTCGAGTGGAGGTCTATCTTCTCGATGCGAACGGGAACGAGTTCGGAAAGGTAGCTCTCGTCGATACTTCGGGCTATGAGGTATCAACTTTCGAGGCACGTATCGGAACAAGAGCAACAGGGAAATATCTCGCAAAGTACACGGGCTCAGTATCGAAAAAGACTAAAAAGGTCAAAGCGACTAAAAAAGTCAAAGGGAAAAAGGTCACTTATTATAAGTACATTCCCGAACAATACGGCTCTTATCGAGACTTTTACGGCTTGCTTCAAATTAAGCGAGTAGGTAAAAAGATTACAGCTCGAATCGAACGAAGAGACCCGAACACAGGTAAAACGTCGTTAATCAAGAATTTCTCGTTCACAGATTCGGGCAACGATTTTCAAAGACAGATCGCAGGAGTAGCAGTTCACGTCGGGCAGTACAAAACGAATCCCGCAATGTCTACTGCCTATTGTGCATATGTCTCCCTCACGAATCTAAAGAACGTAACAAAGAACACGAATCAAGTAATCTTCGAGGCAGGCGATGAGCTAAAGATCGACACAGAGGAAGGAGCTGTCTACTTGAACGGCTCTCCTTTCATGGACTATCTTTCTCTATCGAGTGAGTTCTTCTCTCTCAACGGAGGGCGATCGCATCCGATCACCTTCGAGCCTGATAATAAAACGGACGTAATAGTCTCGCATCGCCCTCGATATTTATAGTCCCAAAAAGAAGGAGTCTTTCGCTAATCAATGCGAGAGGCTCTTTTTTAATGCCCGATAAGGAGGAAACAATTCTATGATATTTATTCTAAACGTAGACGAAGTCGTCGAGGTCGTTTTAAATAATGACAGCCCGAACGCTTGTCCATACTGGAACGATAAACATACCGAGCGACTCGAAGATTCTCTTTCGACTTACGAGTTCGAAATGCCCGCAGCTCATGAAGCATCCGAGTTCGTAAAAGCAGAGAACTTCGTCGTTCGTGAGGACTTAGACGGCAATCTTATTCTTTTCACGATAAAGAATGTCGATGAGTATTCGAGAGACGGTCAATACATCAAAAAAGTATATGCGGAGAATGCAGCTATCTCCGAATTAAACGGAGACATCATCCGTCCGATGTACCGATATGGCTACACGGCTTCGGCAGCGATGGACTTCGTCCTTAATGGTACTCTATGGAGAAAGGGTAAAGTCGACTATATGACGACTAATACTTTCGGATTCTCAAACTACGAAACAGCTCTTTACGGAGTTCAGCACATCGCTAAAGGCTTCGGAGGAGAACTTCGTTATCGAATCTCTTTAATCAAAGAGGATGCTCAGGACGGAGATGCTACGAAGGAAGTAACACGAATCGGATATCGTTACATCGACTTATTAGAACGCCGAGGCGAGGAAACAGGTAAAAGATTCGAATATGCGAAAGACATCATCGGAGTACGACGCATCGAGGACTCTACCGAATTAGCGACAGCGATTATCCCTATCGGGAAAGCCGACGCAAAAGGAGTCCGCATGACTATAAAATCCGTAAATAATAATTACGATTATATATGGGACAGCGATGCTCGGGACAGATGGAGCAGAACATCGAAGCATATCTTCGGAGTCTATATCAATGAGGATGCGGAGAATCCGCAGGACCTTCTAAACAAAGCGACTAAGGAATTAAATCGCAGGAAGAATCCTCGATACACTTACGAAGTCGATGTCGTAATGCTTGAAAGAAAAGCAGGCATCTCACACGAGGACGTTCGTCTCGGAGATACAATCATCGTAAAGGACATGAACTTCGAGCCTTATCTTGCTCTAAATGCGAGAGCTATCGAAATCGTTCGCTCTTACACGGATTCGACGCAGGATAAAGTGACTCTCGGTGAGTACGTAAAATTATATATCTCGACTCCATCGATCATCAAAACGATGCAAAATCAGATCACGGCAGTACAAGGGAAAGCCGATGCAGCCGAAGTCGTTTACAAAGGAGCAGAGCCTCCGGTCGATACGGATATGCTATGGCTCGATATGTCGAATCCAAAGCTTTTCGTATGGAAGAAATTCGACGGGGCGACATGGGTTCCGGCGACTCCGACATCAGCTCAAGAGATCGGAGCAGAAACTCCCGAAGGAGCTCAAGCGAAAGCAAATGCGGTAAAAGCATCGGCAATCTCCGAAGCAGTAGCAGCAGCGAAAACAGATGCCGAAGAAGCAGCGAGAGCAGCCGCAACAGCCGAGGGAGCTCTCGCAGATGCGAGAGCGAAAGCTTATGCCGACGGAGTAGTCACGAAAGAAGAAACAGCCCGCATCAATCAAGCGGCAGCGAATCTCACAACTGCGAAGTCATTCGCTACAAGCGAAGCAAATGCGGCAAAAACAGCAGCTATCGCATACGCAGACGATGTCGGAGTAAATGCTCAAGCTAAAGCCGAATGGTATGCAGCCGTAAAGTCTGGAACGAACTTAATCTCGGGAATCGAAAAACTTACTCCTGCGACTCCTTATACATGGGTAACGGACTACACTCCCGACGGAATTAAAGGAAGGATTCTCAAGAAAGTTCATACGGCCGGTGCAACGAAAAACGATGCAGGATGGACCTTCCCGAACTATATCAAGATCAATCCGAAAAAGACGTATCTTCTCGAAGTCTATGTGAAAGCATCGGACGCAAACTCTAAGTATTATTGGGGATATGAGGAGTACAACGGAGGAAAGGCCGACAACGATGCGGGGAACGGACCTTATATCGTAAGCGGAGCGGTCGCAACTGCGGCAGGCACGGGAAAATGGGTGAAGCATTATGCTCTTATCGCTCCTCATGACTCAGGGGCAGAAGGCTCGAGCGTAGGTGAGCAAAGCACCTTAACTCCTGATACAGACTTCAAGTTCTACGATGTCAATTCGGCATACATTCGACCAAAAGTCTATTTAACATTCCAGACGATCGACGCATCGAAAGGCTCGACAATGTATGCAACTAAGTTCGGATTATACGAAGTCGGCTCAGACGATGGGGTATTCGACCTTATTCAAGAAGAGGCAATCGCACAAGCTAACCTCGCAGACACTCGAGCTCGTGCTTATGCAGACGGAGTCGCTACGGATGCGGAGAATGCAGCTATCGCAGAAGCCCAGAAGAAAGCCGATGCAGCCGAGGCAGCAGCGAAAGCAGCCGCCGCAGCCGACGCAAAGGCAAAAGCGGACGCAGCTCAAGCAGCCGCAATCAGTTCGGCGGCTACAACAGCTCAAGCGAAAGCAGACGCAGCACAAGCCGCAGCGATTAACGCATCAGAGAAAAGAATGCAAAGAGGTTCTACGGCTCCCGTAGACACTTCGGTTATCTGGATTAAAACGGGCGTTACTCCCGAACTTCAATACAGATACAACGGCTCGGCATGGGTAGCACTTGCACCGACAACCGCCGCACACGTAGGAGCCGAAACTCCATCAGGAGCACAGTCGAAAGCAGATGCCGCCAAGTCCGCAGCTATTTCCGCAGCAGCGACAGACGCTCAAACAAAAGCAGACGCAGCAAAGGCGGCAGCTATCTCAGCAGCGAAAGCAGAATCCGACCTTGCCGAAGCTCGAGCGAAAGCATATGCAGACGGCATTCTTACAGAAGAGGAGAAAGCAAATCTCGCAGGATTAGAACAATCTCTTGCAGATGCGAACTCTTATGCAGATTCAGCAGCAGCCGCAGCAAAATCGGCAGCTATAACGGCAGCAGCAACCGACGCACAGACGAAGGCAGATGCGGCGAAATCAGCAGCTATCAACTCGGCAGCAAGTGACGCAAGCACAAAGGCGACCAATGCTCAGAACGCAGCTATCGCAGCGAGTGAGAAAAAGATCGTCAAGCAGAGCACAGCTCCGACGGACCTTACGGTATTATGGCTCAAGACGGGAACTACTCCTGAGATCATGTACCGGCATAATGGTTCGGCATGGATTCCGACAGCTCCCGAAAATGCGAGTCAAATCAAGTACGCATCGGGAACAACGATCGAGGCCTTAAAGCCGGCAGCAGCAGGAGCCGACGTAACTTCGGCAAATACTTCGAAGGACACGGCAGCAGTAAACGGAGTAGCAGCGTCAACAATCGCAACAGCAGCAGCGAACTTCAATAACCGAAACGACAGGAAATCGACTACTCCTGCAAACCCTACGCTTAACACAACAGGAGCAACAGTCGATCATACAGTAAATACAGACGGCTCGGTCGACATCTCCTTCGAGTGGACCTTCTCAGGCACGGGCGACGCTTACGACATAGACGGATTCATCGTTTATGTTTATGCGGCAACTGCAAACACGGCTTATACATTCGGGACCGATAAGGCTCTCGAGCAAGTATTTACAACGGCTTACGATAATCGATCGATAGTAATTCAAGGAGTAGCAGCGAATAAGTATTACACCTTCGGAATACAAGCATATCGAAGAGTCGACAAGGATATCAATGCGAATGGAATCTTACGCTCAGCTATCGTCAAGTCCTCGATCACGGGGGAAAACCCGTATCAACCTTCGACGACAGTAGCTTTCGCAGGAAATATCACCGGAACAGTCAACGGGACGGCAGCGAGCACGGTCGTAACGAATGCGAATGCAGGGAAAACAGCAAACGATAAGATCACGGCAAATGTAGGCTCGGGAACTCTTGAGTCCACTACCGGAGCTCAATCGAAAGCCGATGCCGCAAAAAATTCGGCAGTCTCAACAGCAGCGACCGACGCAACGAATAAATCGGATGCAGCTCGAGACACAGCGATAGGAGCCGGCTTAATCTCAAGTAACTCGTTATTCACGAAATGGACGGGAACATATCCCGTAGGCTTCGGAGCATGGAACAAAGTTCCGACAAAAGAGACGACTCTTACTCGTGGAGGCTCGGGAGTTCGAATGGTATCGACGACCACATCAGAACAAGTCGGAATGAACATGAACACAGCAGCGTTCTTCCCGAATCCGACAGACCTTCAATACGTAACAGTCGAGGTCGATTTTATGCTCGTATCGGGAGTCATGGACGGAGCTTGTGTCCTTCTCGATTGGTACAATACGGGAGGCACTTCATACCGAGCGACTCTAAACCTCAAGACATACGAGCCGAATCCGATTCTCGGTAAATGGTACACAGTCACGGCAGTTCTAAAGAAACCGGCCAACTTCACAGGCACTTTCCGAGATTATGCGGGATACGTCTTAGGGAATTGGTCGACAGTAGGAGCGGGAATAAAGGACATCATCTTCGACCGAGTCGCATTTTATGAGGCAGCAAACGAGCTTAACGCAGAAGCTACGAGGATTCTCTCCCCCACTTCTGGAATCGTACTCGATGCGAACGGCTTAGTCGTTACGGGCACGGACGGGAAGCAATCGACCTCGGTCTCTAAGAACGGAGTAAACGTAAAGAACGGAGCTTTCACTATCGAGGATAACATCACGGGATTAAAGGAATCACTCGCTCGAGCGAATAACCTTCTCCGAGATCATTCCTTCGAGATGATGGACCCCGATTGGACAAGTAATACCTATCCAAATCTTCTCGGTTACTATCCGATCAAGGACTATCAGTATGCGGGCACGACGGAGATATTCGGAGTATGGCATCGAATAGGTTCTCCGAGATTAAACTCGGTAATGTATTCGGACCTAGCAATCACTTCGCCTTTCGGCTTCCAGTCGGTCGTAGTCGATGGAGTAAATTACATCGAGCAAGCAGTCACAGCGAGGGAGGGTCAAGAATACACCTTCTCGATTCACGCATTCGCTCCGACTCAAAACATGACCGTCAAAAACGAAAGCGGAACTCAAGTCGGAAATGCGGCATCGGTCGGAAATCTAATCGTCGAAGCCGAGTTCTATACCGATGATATGGTAAACGTAGTCTCACGACAAAAGACTTCGAAAACCTTCACTCTATCGAAAAAGACTTTCGGAATGAATCCGACAGAGAGATTCGCATTCACTTTCACGGCTCCGACTCCTAACTTTACGAACGGGAACTTTTACGTCGTAATTAGACTCAAGTCCGAAGGGGCGGACAAGTGGATAGAGCTCGACGGAGCTCAGCTAATCAAAGGGGATATACCGATGCTTTATGATGCGGAAAATTCCCTATGGTTACTCCGTAAAGGCGGAGGCGATAAGCTGCCGAACATCTCCGATTATCTAGGAAGAGTCTCAGTTCGTGAGGTAATGGCTCAAACATTCCTCGGGCACTACGAGTCTTACAACGCAACGACGGGAGTTTACGAAGTAGTCGACCTTCCTTTCATCGATACTCTCGGGGGCTCGAAGAATGGGCTCGTAATGAGAATCGGAGGCGGAGCAAGGACTATCATCGGAGGCGGAGAAGCACCGATCACCGTAGCCAATGGCTTAATTGCCGAAGGAACGAACATAGAGTCCGAGCATATAAACATCACGTCCGACAACTCAATCTATTTCCATACGGGAGTACAAGAGGGATACGATGCTTCACAGCTACACTTATCGCAGTTCGACGATTCGGGAACGCTAATCATTCGTAAGAAAGGCACATCTCCGAACGCATTAAAGCTCGTAGGCTCAACGCATACGTTCATGGAGTTTTTCCCTCAAGGCGGAACGTCTCCGACAGGACAAGGCTCTCGATTCGGTTATATCGGATATGGCTCAGCGAATCAAAATATCCTAACAATCTCGAACAGCGAAGCGGGAAGCAACGGGGATGTCATTATCCGAGTCGGCGGAAGTTCGGACTATTTCACCTTCGACGGAGTCACAAACGGAGGAATAGCCTTCGGAACTGCGAAACTCAAGTTCCTAACTGCGGGTGGCTTACAAGCGAGAAATGCAGCCGATACAGCTTTTGCTAACATCGACGCATCGAAGTTCACAGTCGGCTCAAGACGTAAGTTCAAGCGGAACATAAAGAAACTCTCGAGGAATGCTCGTCAAGTACTTAGAGAGACGCAAATCTACGAGTACCAACTTAAAGACGACTTCAACATCTACGAAAGGGACGAAGAGACAAACACAGTTAATCTCGTCGGCACTCGTAGTAAAGAAGAGGTTCCCGTTCAAATCGGCTTAATCTATGAGGAGGCTCCCGATGAACTTAAAGGCTCATCGGATACAATCGACTTATACTCGATGAACTCCTATACATGGAAAGCCTTTCAGGAGCTCGACGATGATGTCGAAGAGATGCGGTCCGAGATGCAAACCGAAATCGCAGAACTCAAGTCAGAGAATAAAGAGCTCCGAGATCGTCTCGAGAAACTCGAATCTCTAGTCAATGGATTAATCAAGTAATAACAAGAGAGGGCTTCGGCTCTCTTTTTTAACTCATAGATAATCGACAACAACGACAGAGAGGAGGAACATACGTGAGCGTAGAAACGACACGAATCGAAATGCAGCCGAAAAGCATCGATGAAGTAGTCCGAGAACATATCGAAATCTTAAAGGAGCTCAAGCAGCTCAAAGAACAGGTAAAGGATGCGGACGGAAATGCAGCGAAGGCACACGAACGAATCGACGTACTCGACAAAAGAATGGACGAGATCGGAATTATCATCGCAGCACTTTCCCGAGATATGGGCGAAGTCAAATCCGAAGTAAAAGCATTCGGACCACGACAAGAACTCTTTCTTGCGAATACGTGGGGATTAATCTCGAAACTCATAATGATTTTCGGAGGCTTCGTGATTATACTCGGCGGCTTAGTCGGAATCAAAATCGCATTCCCTATCCTTTTTGGAGAATAAGGGAAAAGAAAGTCCCAGACCCGAGAGCTCTTTCGCTAACTAATGCGAAGGGGCTTTTTTCGGTCCCAAAAACAAAAGGAGGAAACACAATGGCAATCACTTACAAAACTCGAAATCTAGCAACGATCAAAGAACTTGCTCCGAATACGAGAGCAGCAGCTACGAAATGGCACGAGTTCCTTGAGAAAAATAACTTAGACCTTTTAATCTACGATGCACGTCGTACAGAGGCCGAGCAGAGAGCGAATGTCGCTTCGGGAGCTTCCCAAACGATGAAGTCTTATCACTTAGTCGGACAGGCTCTTGACTTCGTACCGATCGTAAAAGGAAAAGCTCAATGGAGCCAATCAGCATACCACACGGCAGCAATGAAGAAGGCTATCGCAGAAGCGAAACGTCTAGGCTTCACATGGGGGGCGGATTGGGACAATGACGGAAAGACTTCCGATGAGGACTTCGTCGACTCTCCGCATCTTCAATTCGAGTACAAAGGATATGGCACGGATAAGGTTCTCGACAAGGCTCCCGCAAAGAAGCCGGCTGCTACGAAGGCTCCTGCTAAGAAAACAGAAACTAAGTCGAAGAATCCCCTTGCTTTGCTAGTTCTGCCGAACATGACTCTTTCTACTAAGAGCACGAATCGAGAAGCGATCAGGGTCTTACAAAAAGGACTTAACGCTTTAAAATTCAACTGCGGCACAGCAGACGGCTACTTCGGAGCAAAAACGAAGGATGCAGTTTATCGCTTCCAATCCGTATACTGCAATCCTGCGGACGGCATCTTCGGTCCTAAGACTCGTACAGCAATGACCGAGCAGCTTCGAAAACTAAAATAAGGGAGGACTCCCCTCCCCTCTTTCGAGGAGGTGAAATCGCATGAGGAAGATCACTCTTAAAGAACTGAAAACCCGTTTGACTGACAAAGTCACTCTCGGGATTATAGCGTCAGCTATCTTCGGACTTCTATTAAACCTCGGAGTCGTAGACGCAAAAGCCGTCGTCAAGTATACCGATACTTTTAACTATGTTATCGGCTTGCTAGTCGTAATCGGAGTCGTCAGAGACCCGAAGAAACCCGAATAAAACAAAAGGGACCTATCTCGAAATGAGACGGTCCCGATTTTTTAATATGTAGGTAAACAATGAGCTCGACATACACGAACGTCAACGACAATTCATGCACGACAATACACGACAAACACAATTCGAATCAGAGACGATTCTTAATGCGTCCGTGCATGTCTAGCTTAATCGTAGTATAGCCGAAATATGTTCGCAAGTAAACATTTTATTTTTGATACGAAAAAGCAGTTGACCGAAAAATCGTATCATGATATATTAAGAGTGTCCAAACGACAAGGACGATAAACACGACAAAACTACATATACGAAAAGGAGACTTATTATGTTATTCATTCTATCTCAATTATTCCACTTAGAGGCTACCACATCTTGCTTTTCACTAGCTGTCGACGTACTCATCGGATACATTCTATTCGGAGTATATAGAGACATGAAGAACGAGGAAATTAAAAGCCTTCGTAAAGAATTGGAGGCTCGATGATATGACTCAGTTATCTTTATTCGACGAAGTAATCGAGGCGGCTCCCGTAGCTGTCTCCCCTACTCCTAATCTACCGACTTTCTTCATCGAGTACTACGACGAGGACGGCAGATCAAAACTTGCATGGATGCGAGCAAAAGACGAGGACGACGCAGCTTATAAATATAAAAAGCAAAACGAAGACCATTCGGTAATAGATGCCTACCTCTCGGAAAGAGATTACGACGAATTGGAGGCTCTCGATTAATGGGCAAAAGAATACTTTTTCATGAACTATCGAATGCGATACGATCATTAGCGGAAACGGAAGTTTATAAGTTTGCGGGATTAGAAGATTATCAATTCGAGGATATTCTCGCATATATCGTTCCAATCTTAGAAGGCGAATGTATGGCTTTCCAGATTCAATCAGGCGATATCATACGATTAACTTAAACACGAGAGGGCTTCGGCTCTCTCTTTTTTCGTTGGTAAATTATTCATTAATCTGCTAGCTCAAAAATGTTTGACAGATTATTCGTATCAATGTTATAGTAGACCTACCGAAAAGAAAAAGAGCCCGCAGGATTGCCGTCCTACGAGCTCGATTGACGCTCCCACTTTGGCGAGGGGGAACTACCGAAAAGAAAATTCGAAATGAAAATTCCGAAGAAATTCTTTTATAATTAAATTTATATCCTTATTATATACGATTATACATAGAATATGCAAGGATTTTTCCTCGTTTTTGTCGAGGAATCGTTCTACAATTTTCCCCCTCGTCTACGAGCGTCCTCTTTCGAGTTTATCGAAATATGGAGGCTATACCATGAACACAATACAAGCAGGAAACTTCAACGAATACAATTCCCTATCAAACTTCGAAACTCTCGAAGCATTCAACGAACATTATCGCAAACTTACTTATACATTCGCAGAGATTCTTGAGCAAAAACCGTCATTTAAAGCGGTTCTCAAATCTCTATTCGAACTTGGAGCGAAAACTCGAGGAGTAGCTTTCATCCGTCGAAGCGAACTCGCAGACAAGGCGAAAGTATCTACTCGATCACTCGACAACTTCATCAAGGCTGCGGATACCTTCGGAATCACAATTCTAAAAGCTCTTGGAAGCAAAAAAGACAGCAACGGAAAGGTCGTAAGATTCGGAGGATACGCTCATAATGTGTATGTTTTCGGAAACCTTTCGGACCTTTGCGAACTTCCTTCGGACAAGCCTTGCGAAGCGTCTTGCAAACCGTCATTGCAAACCGTCGAGGCCCCAGAAACGCAGCAGCAGCAAGCTATCGAGGCTTCTTTTGAACTGCCGAATCAAGACTCTTTTAAACAAGACTCTCCTTCGGAATTAAAAGATATTAAATACATAGTACAAGAGGACACGCACAAGGAATCTTTCGAAACGGTTTATAAGGAATCAAAAACCTTTTCCCCTTTCGATAGAGATATCGACATGCTTTTATCTGGATTCGAGATCGAAGATAAGATCAAGTTACATAAAGCTATCGAAAAGACTCTAGCAAAAAGAAATCTATTATTCGTGGATTACAAACTATCAGTATTAAACTCTTTAGAAACTCTTAAATACTTTAAAAAGCAAGAATCACAAGGCAAGTTCGTATTCAAAAAAGGCGAAATCGCATTCCTTGTTTATAATCTTAATAACGAAATCGACAAAGAGATTGAATCTACTGAACTAGCGGACTACGACGCAAGCATGAAAGAGTCAGCACTAAACGGAACTCTAGTCGAAGTAGACGAGTTATTCTCTTTCGATAGCCTGCCGCAGCATCTAAAAGCATCCGTAAAGAGAGCGTCTGCTTCCCCTTCTTACGCTATGCCTATCGAGGAGTTTGCCGATAGAGATTGGATGAATGATAACGGAGTATACTAATTACTCCCTTTTCTTTACTAAGAGTCGAAAAGTAACGAAAAAGAACGAAAATAAACTCTTGCAAAGTAACGACTTTTCTAGTAAAATATAAGTATAGTAACGACAATTACATATCGAAAAAGGAGATTGATTATGAAAGTTATCGGATTCGAAGCAGCGAACTCATTCGTCAAGATCAAATCAGAACGAGGGGAGGACGCTTACTTGAATACACTTCGAGAACGTCACGACCTCGGGGAAGATATATTCGGGGAAGAATCAGCTCCGAAAGAGTTCTTCAAGTATAACGACATTATTTATACGAAGGGCGACACACGTAATATGCAATCGAGTTCGGCTCGTGACTCCGATAGATATGCGACAGAGGAGTTCAAGATCGAGAGCTTAATCGCTATCGCACAACACGTCGACAACGGAGATCAAGTGAAAGTCATTACGGGGCTTCCTGCGAAAGAC
>Ga0209463_1000152_pt1 | contig 64439 bp, 68 predicted proteins | sample AgamicMgSfrz_FD_187169 | JGI IMG/M metagenome (GOLD analysis project Ga0209463, IMG submission 187169) | Agave microbial communities from Guanajuato, Mexico - Mg.Sf.rz (SPAdes) (version 2) | ecosystem: Host-associated > Plants > Phyllosphere > Phylloplane/Leaf | place: Guanajuato, Mexico... | reverse complement strand
ACCCGATTACATAAAAGCTAGTATTTTCCACTATCCTTTTAGCAAACTTGTATAAACCTTCTTGAACTTGGCTAATCTAATACCATCAAATCATATGGGGGTTTAAACACATGTCAAAACAAAGACAAGATGCTTGGTCAGAGGAAAATGATCTCCTCCTGGCAGAAACCGTCTTACGTCACGTCAGAGAGGGCAGCACGCAGCTAAATGCGTTTGAAGAAGTAGGAGATAAACTGAACCGCACCTCAGCGGCATGCGGTTTTAGATGGAATGCTGTCGTCAGGCATCAATATGAAAAAGCGTTGGCACTTGCCAAAAAACAGCGAAAACAACGGATGCGCGCACTTGGCAATGGCCAGCCTGCGAAAAAACGATTACTTTATCAGCCGCAAGTAGAAGAAACGGTTACTCAAGAGGAATTCTCACAGGAACTGGAGCCGGCAAAGGAAGAAACATTTGCACCAGCAGCTGAAACTGCTGAACAGCTTCAGTTTGTGGATCAAAGCTACAATGAAGAGTTAGCTAGTTTATCACATTTATTGTCACAGGCTGCTCCTGCCCCAAATACCGCAGAGAAAAAGCCGGAAGCAAATCCATTTAGGCAGCATCAAGAATTAACCATCGACGATATCATTGATTTCTTACGCCGTTATGAAGGCGATGGTCAGCAATCCACTGCCTTACGTATGGAAAACAGCCGCTTAAAACGAGAAAACAATGAGCTTTCTCATAAAGTCTCGCAGCTAGAAGCTGAAGTGAAAAAGCTTGAAAAGGATCAGCTCACGATTCAAGAAGATTATGAAACACTCGTCAAAATCATGAACCGTGCAAGAAAACTAGTTTTGTTTGAAGAGGACGATAGTGCCGCACCAACCTTTAAAATGGACCGGAACGGCAACCTCGAAAAAATGGCAGAATAACAATAAGTGCTCCCCGCCTCGGGAAGCACTTTTTTAAATGCCCAAAAATAGCATCACACTAAAAAGGACATTGATCAAAAACACAAACATAAACATATACCTGACCTGCCTTACCTGAAAATCACCAAACATAAAAATATAAAGACCTGCAATGCCAAGTGTCAGGACAGGCTGAAGAAATGGCACTAAAAGCGAAATGCCGTAGCCGGCTCCCATGATGACAGGAAGCCATAGTAAATAGAGGTAACCGCCGTTTTTGGATTTCAAGAAACCACTCCCTCTCTTTCTTCTATCTGCTTGATTTCAGGCTGAACAAACTTGAGTCCGGCCATTGTGCGGCCGCGTTTTTGTGATGTCCAGACCGCAATCGCCGGCTGATCTGTCAGAGATTCTGTGTCAATGGTGATCAGCACTTTCTCATGTAATTTAATTGAAGCTTCAGATTCAATTTTGCACCCAGATAAACTAATATCATGTATGTTGACCGGCACCTTCTCTTCTAACCGGCCCTCATAGGACAGCGTGCCTGCCACGCCTTGCAACGGTCTTCTCACCCATTTACGCCGTATAGCCCTTGGTACTTTCTCCGTTTCTCTTACAAAACGGAGAAATGTCCGAACAGCATAGGATTTTTTCTCACGATCCGTTATCGATACATGCTCTCGTGTGAATAAGAAACGGATCAGTGACAGATACTCTGATTTTTCTGTATCAGTAAAAGCAACACCAACCATCAGCTTGTCTCCATCTGGATGGCTCCAAACCACATTACACGCCACAATCAGTGCCATGAATAGACCTGCACCGTTATAAAGCACCCAAAAAATATTAATCAACGTGAGATCAGCATTCATCGTCCCATTTACCTTCATATCGTATTCTATTTTCACAAGGACAAGCAATGAGAGCAGCAAGAAGATCAAATGAGGAATCATCGTTTTCAAATGAAAATGTCTCTTGTCCGTTTGAATTCCCTTCGGTGTGACAAGGAATTCAACCCTCTTCTTCAAAAACAGCTCACTTAAAGCTACACCAGCCAGATGGAATGCCTTAGAGCTTTCGTAAATATGACTCCAAAACATACTTCTTTTTTGATTCGACACCAGATTAAACGCTAAATACGAACTAAAGAACGCCGGCAGCCAAAACATAAAAATGGACTGGAAATCTGCCCAGAAACTTTGAATACCAAACAATAAAAACAAAATCGGTGTAAGAATGTAAATCATTTTAAACAAACCGTTAAACCCATACACAATGCCATCTAAATAAAGAACTCGCTGCATAAGCGTTAAGCCGCGAACCTTCAATGGATTAAACTTACGGGCGCACTGAATGTTCCCTCTCGACCACCGGTCTCTCTGCTTTAACAGATCAAGCCAGCTTTCAGGTGCGAGACCGACGGCTAATACTTCTCCGACAGACACAGATTTGAACTTCCCTTGGAGAAGCATTCCGGTCGCCATGTCTTCTGTAATCACTCCAGTAGCAAATCCGCCAATTTCATCTAAGGCCGTTCTTCTAAATACAGATTACTCCCGACATACATCACCGCATTGAACCGATCCTTACCAGCCTGGAGGGTTTGCATGAAGAAGTCCTGTTCATTTGGAATTCGATCCTTCGAGAACATATTATATTGGAAAGGGTCTTCGTTATAAAATGCCTGTGGAACTTGAACAAACGCAGTCGCTCCATCATGAAAGTAAGGCACTGTCTTTTCTAAAAAGGCAGGAAGGGGGACCATATCAGCATCAAGTGTGAGAATCAGCTCCCCATTCGTTTGAGACATCGCATGGTTTAAATTACCCGCCTTAGCAAACTTGTTATCTGTTCTTGTCAGATAATGAACGCCAAACTCAGATGCAAGCTGCTCCACAGACTCCCTCTTGCCATCATCACATAAATAAATATGGACGCTGTCTTTTGGATAAGACAGATTCAAACAGCCTGCAAACGTGCGTTTCAGCACTTCAATCGGTTCATTATATGTAGCTATGAAAATATCAACTGTTGGCAGCCTGTCCAAATCACTGATCGTGATTTGTTTTCCGATTTGAAGGCTTCCAAACAAGTGTATAAAACACAAGCAGCTGTAAAAATCCAATACATTCACAGGCTACAAGCAAGATGCCCATTATCATATTAAATGTACCTTCATGCGGCAGTGTAAAGAAGAGACGCCAGCAAATATAGGCGGCATTTGTTAACACACAGAGCACAATCATGATTTTTTAACAGTAGAGGCCATCGGCTGAATACGATACATCACATACAGCACAGATAAAACACAAAGCATAAACAGCGGGTAATACGTGGTGAATAATGACAACAAATTTACCTTCTTTCTTACGCCATAAATGACTATCACATTTAAAATTTCATAACAAAGGAGGGGATTCTCTCATAACATTGCCCCTCCATTTCTATTTGACTATCCTAATAAATAGATTATTTCTATAATTTTCAAATATTTTCAAGAAAACACCTTTTCATTCCGTTCAATCATCCGCGTCATATTTTTCTCAAATTCCAGCTGTTCTTCTGCGTTCAGTTCTGATGCTGTCAGCTGATCACTGAGCTTTTGAAGCTCCTCTAGTAATAAACGCATGAGAAGCGTACAATCAATCGGTTCACCGATTAATTCTGATAAAGATGCCATCGTATCCGGCTGTATATCAGGATATACTGCCTTCACTTCTTGCCGTTTATCCTTTAAGGCGGTGTCATAAAAACGGCGGATTAAGTCGGCACGTTCACGCCCGGTTCCATCTGCACACAAATAAATTTGCACAGCGACCCCACCGCGTAATCTACGCTGAGAAATGCCTGCAAATTTCTTTCCATTGATACTTAAATCGTAGCTGCCTGGACAATAAGAGCCGACAATTTCATAGGCTTCAATGTCCACCTCGTACATCGACAGCATCCGGCGGATCAATTCCACCATCGCATCATACCCGCGGTCAATATCAATGCCCTTCTTTTGTTCCGCAAAGATTAAAGACACATTCAGTACACCTTCATCCAGCACCACAGCAAGACCGCCTGAGTTGCGCACAATCACACGATAGCCCTCTTCCTCAAGCAGCTTTACGCCATCTTGGAGAAATGGAAGTCTTGTATCCTGAATCCCAAGCACAATCGTATTGTGATGCACCCAGGAACGGGCTGTCGCTGGTGAAAGGCCCTTCCCCACCGACGCGCAAAGCGTATCATCCATCGCAAAAGATTGCTTCGGGTCCACATAGAGGCCAAGACTCGACTGATCGATGATTCGCCATTTTGGCTGTGTCAGTAACTCAATAGGTTCATTTTTCATCTCCTGCATATCCTCTCGTTCATAAACTGTGTATATTATACCATGGGATGAATGGAGGGAGAATGCAAAAAAGCTCCATAACATTTGGCGTCACAGAGCGTTTCAGTTGGATGATTTGGTTTTCTTGTTCTTGCTTTTCATGATGAAATATACAGCTAAAACAATGGGTATCACAACTACGAGACAAGCAGTGATCCATGTATTTCCAAGGCAATGTGATCATCTCTTTTATTGGATTACGCTTCTATTTACAGCCCTCATTCACCCATTTCAGGAAGTTGCCGGTCAGGAGCTCTGCATGCTGAGGGTCCATTACACCAGCATCCACGATCCAAACCTTTTTCTCCTCTTCAGCCTGCCGCATGAGAAATACTTGCCCGCCGCCATCGTCGCCAATTGCCACATAGCCGCTTGCATATTGCTGAACCTCCCATGTTTTATTGCGTTCCATCATGTCCTCCGTCCCATATAGCAGAACATCGCCTCCAATGGAACATCCATTTGTCTGTTTCAGCAAAGCCTTATAAGCACGGGGCAGCACCATGTTTAGCTGGGATTCTGCTTCTTTGATATGTATGTCACTGGCTGGTTTGTTCACGTGCAGATGTGGGATTTGAGGTAAATTGAGCATTTTAAGAGCCTCCTCTATGTTAAGTAACTGATTTTTTTCATGACCCTTTTATACAAACCAAGGAGCATTCTTAAAAGAAAATAGAAAATGACTACATCGAGTATAAAACCCAACCATAGAAATTCAAAAGCATGATGTCCGTGCAGAACTAGCCAATCAATAGGAAAACCTCGATAATCAACACCTGAGAAAGAAACTCCTCTCATCAATGCTGTTCCTATAACAATCAGAATACTGATACTTAATAGCCAGGGGATGTTTTTTTGTGTTGATTCTGTTCCATATGCATTCCTTTCTTTGTATTGCTGCCCGATACAAGACTTGATATTTAATAATACCTCTGATCTATTTTACCATTTTCTAGACAGCCGCTTTATCTATTACAGCATTTCTTTAAGCAAACTCTCTGCTTTATGCAATTGATTTAGAAAAGGAAGTGCTTTCATTATCCTCAAATGGAATAGCAACCTTTCTGGCATTCGCCCCTTTACCATTACGCAAATCTTCAATATTTATATGCGGTCCCTTTTATGGTTGTGAATTGAGTCCTAGGTCTCCAACTATAGCACCTGCCCATTCTATCGGCTTTATCTACGATCAGATTTTTTCTCCTCCCTATACAGTACACATTTGTATCAAAAAAACAGCCAGCACGAATCTATCGTACTGGCTGCCTTAATCGAGATGTTACTATAGTGCTTGAGCTGCTGTGATAAGCGCAAGGTTGTAAACGTCTTCGGCATTACAGCCTCTTGATAGATCGTTTACTGGCTGGTTTAAACCTTGAAGGATAGGACCTACAGCTTCAAAGTTACCTAAGCGCTGTGCAATTTTGTAGCCAATGTTTCCAGCTTCGAGGCTAGGGAAAACAAATACGCTGGCGTCGCCTTTGATGACGGAATCCGGCGCTTTTTTCGCTGCTACTGAAGGAACGAAAGCTGCATCGAATTGGAATTCTCCATCAAGTACAAGCTCAGGTGCCTTTTCTTTTGCAATGCGAACTGCTTCAGATACTTTTTCTGTTTCGTCTGATTTTGCTGAGCCTTTTGTAGAAAAGCTAAGCATTGCCACACGTGGCTCGATATCAAACATTTTTGCTGTGTTTGCACTTTCGATCGCAATTTCAGCTAGATCTTGGCTGTCTGGTGCAATGTTGATTGCGCAATCAGCAAACACATATTGCTCTTCGCCGCGAGCCATGATGAAGACGCCAGATGTTTTCTTTACGCCTTCTTTTGTTTTAATGATTTGAAGTGCTGGACGCACTGTGTCAGCAGTTGAGTGTGCCGCACCGCTCACAAGTCCGTCTGCAAGACCTTTATACACAAGCATTGTACCGAAGTAGTTTTCATCTAGTAATGCTTTTCTAGCTTGCTCTTCTGTTGCTTTACCTTTACGTCTTTCTACGAAAGCTTGTACAAGCTCTTCAAAACCTTCATATGTATGAGGATCATACACGCCAACACCATCAAGTGTAAGACCTAATTCTTTTGCTTTAGCTTCAACTTCTTGTTTTTTTCCTACCACAATTGGCTGCAATACTTTGCCATCTGCTAGTTTTTGAACAGCTGTTAGAATGCGTTCGTCCATTCCCTCAGGAAAAACGATCTTTACTCCTTTACCTGCAACCTTTTCCTGAACTGTTGAAAAAATATCTGCCACTTCAATACCCTCCTTGATTTTACAAAAAAAGCGTTCTCTTTTAAGCATACTCTTCTTCTACCTAAATTCAAACTACCAACTTATATTATAGCGCTTACAAATTAAATTCTTATTTTTCAAACTAATTTAATCAAATTTGAGAAAAGCTGTTTTCTTCGTTCAAGTTTTGATCACATCTCCATTTGGACAAACTATGTTATAGTTGGAACAGATGGAAAACTGTTAATAGGAGTGAAAGAAATGAGCGAACAACATACAACAAATGAAGCAGCTCAAACACTAGATGGCTGGTATGCGCTGCATGATTTTAGAACGATCGACTGGACAGCTTGGAAGCTGCTGACAAGTGATGAGCGCCAAGCCATCATTCATGAATTCACAGGTCTATTGGAAAAATGGAAAACAGCTGAGCATGATAAGGCTGGGAGCCAAACAATCTATAGTATTGTCGGCCAAAAAGCAGATATTATGCTCATGATTTTACGTCCGACAATGGAAGAACTAGGTGAAATTGAACTCGAATTCAACAAAACACGGCTAGCAGAGTTTACGATTCCAGCTTATTCTTATGTTTCAGTTGTTGAGCTCAGCAACTACTTAGCAGGAGGCGGCGATGGCGGAGATCCTTACGAGAACCCGCATGTACGTGCTCGCTTATATCCAGAGCTTCCTTCTTCTCAATACGTGTGCTTCTATCCAATGGATAAAAGACGTTCTGGCAATGACAACTGGTACATGCTTTCCATGGATGAGCGTAAATCCCTTATGAGAAGCCACGGCTTAATTGGCCGAAGCTATGCTGGGAAAGTAAAACAGATCATTACAGGTTCTGTTGGTTTTGATGATTATGAGTGGGGCGTTACCCTTTTCTCTGATGATGTGCTTCAATTTAAAAAATTGGTTTATGAAATGCGCTTTGATGAAGTCAGTGCACGCTACGGCGAATTTGGTTCCTTCTTTGTTGGAAACCGATTAGCAAACGAGCAGCTGGCGTCTTATTTCCATGTATGATAAACTCTTAAGGCTTCGGATCTCTCCGAAGCTTTTTTATGTATTTGTTTAGAAAGGTGATCACATCTTCATTTTCAGGATAAGTAAGAAACAAAACTAAACTCATGGCCCACAACAATGCAGTTAGGATGAACATCATTTTATTTCTTTAGCCTACTTTCAATAAATTGAAGTGTGTCGGCTGCTATTCTATTTCTAGATAGTACAATTCCAGCATGCCCACAACTGTATACGTGCCTTTTAGGTTGATCCCAACTATTCCACAGAGTATCAGCATCGTTTTTGTCGATATACATGTCATATTTTCCTGATATTAAGAGTACATTTTCTTTGTCTACGAGAAGCTTTGCTTTACTAGGGTTCATAATATCCCAAGCTTTGTCGAGTTCTTCATACGTTGTTCCATGTTCCTCCAGATCTCTTCGTATATACTTCCCAGGAAGAGTGTTCCAGATGGAATGCGCAATATTATTCGCATAAAAAACTGATACAACAATATTCACGTCTTTCTCGACTGTTGCTAATAAGTTTGTTAGCCACCCTCCTAAACTAATACCAACTACGATTATTTCCCCACCTTCATTTTCCTTGATCCATTTAATCAGCCCTCTAAGTTCAACAATAGCTTGCTGGGAGGATTGCACTGTTCGACTTATATTGGAGCTAATCATCTGTTCACCAGCATATGTTGAATTTTGTGGTTCCCTATCGAAATGATAAGGCAGCGTGTAGTAATACATATTCCAATCATAATTTTTAACGATCTTATCGTGATAAATCTTCTTGATTCTGTCGTATGAATCCATTCGCCATCCATGTACGAAGATTACATTGGGCTTGTGCTTTGACTCTTTTCGTAAAAACACTTCCCCAGAAACCTTGTCATTCTTATCTTCACCAGATTTGATGCTTGAATGAAAAGAAAATATTCCACTTTTTAAGTTTGCTGTATGCTTATCGATGTGAAATTCTAAATCAATTGGCCGAGCACTAAAAAAACGATCTCTATTACCTACGTCAATAGGTAAATTATTATAGTGACTTTCTTTGCTTCTTGTTCTGTGCATATCCATTAATGCTGCGTAATCTATTACTTTTAAAAGTTTCAAAAGAATTAACTCCTTTAATTTCAAAATATTACTATACGAATATTTCTCCTTTCTGCCTTTAATATTGGGAATGCCGGCGGTGCAGCGCTTGGTGGTCTTGCTATTGAAATCACACATTTACAGCTTGTTCCGTTATTTGCTGCAGCTGTGACATTTATTGGCCTCATTATTACAATCATAAGCTATCAGTCAGATAGACGAACAAAAAGGACCTGAGTCTGGTCCTTGTTATTTCACCACGGTCATTTCTGGCTCTTCTATTTGTTTCAAGCGTTCCTGAATTGGATGGGAAAAAGAGTGCTCTGACAAGACAATATGGGAGACCGTTTTTGTAAATCCAGACACTTCTTGAATAAAGGCTTCAATTTCTTCAAGAGAAGAAACTGACAGTTTAATGAAAAAGCAAGACTGCCCTGCCACTCGATAAGCAAAAAAGGCGCGTGGATGCTCGTTCATAAAAGCCACAAAACGCTGATACTCCCCATTTAACACCGTAACTTCCAGCAGGCAGTCAATCAGAAGCCCTAATTTTTTATAATTGACCTGAACAGAATACCCTTCGATAATCCCTGCATCCTCTAATTTACGCACTCTTTCTGCTACCGCAGGTGCTGATAAATTCACTCGTTTGGACAATTCCCTCATGGATAAGCGGGCATCTTCTCTCAATTCATTTAAAATATGCACATCTACATCGGTGATTTTCATTCGTACCTCTCCTATCCAAAAATCGTTCCATTTGAAAAGTATTTTATAATAATACTTATGATATGAAATGTAAAATAAAACTAAATAATGGTAGAATTTATTTTAACGGAATTGAATGAAAAAGCAAGTATGGAGGGATCACTTGATGAAAGAATCTTTAGACAGCCAGGCTTCTAAAACATTTCCCATCACACTTGCCATCGCACTCACACTTGGCGTTTTTGCGGCGGGATCGGAAGAGCTGGTGATTTCACCACTGCTGCCTGATTTATCAAACTCCTTTCAGCACTCTCTTGATGTTCTCGCTCTTTCCATCAGCATTTATGGGTTAGCTGTGCTGGTTGGAGCTCCGCTGCTCGTTCCTTTAGGAGACCGCTATTCAAGAGAGCTGTGTTTGATTATTGGGCTGTCTTTCTTTTTGATTGGCACAGTGATGTGTGCTGCTGCCCCAAATTTAGCCGTGTTTTTTGCAGGCCGTGCTATTTCTGGGCTGGCGACTGGTGTATTTGTGCCAACAGCCTATGCTCTTGTGGGCGACCGGGTTCCATACGAATATCGAGGCAAAGTGATGGGACTCATTGTATCGAGCTGGTCTCTTTCTCTTGTCCTTGGGGTGCCCATTGGCGCTTTTATCGGTCAAAGTTTGAACTGGCGCTGGACATTTTGGATTTTCGCCATGATGAGTCTCGTTGTCTTGCTGCTCGTCATCCTTGAATCTCGAAAACAAATCGCCACAGCTGATCCAAAGGGAGCTCAAACTAGGGAGAAATCAGGCTCTTTATGGGGGGCTTTAAAAATCGACCGAGTCCCTGCCTATTTGACCGTGACATTTTGTAATATGCTTGGATTTTATGGTATGTACTCATTTTTAGGAGCATACCTGCAAAGTCTGTTTTCCGGAGGACAATCAACAGCTGGACTTCTGATCATGGCTTATGGTGTTGGCTTTTCCATGAGTATATTTACCGGGAAATTAGCAGATTGGTTTGGCAAAACACGCTCACTTTTCTTTGTGCTGGGCGGCATTACGCTCGTTCTTGCCTTACTTCCTTATGCACCATTCTCATGGACATTGCTCATTTTCGCTTTATTTATTTGGGGTGCCATGCAAAGTTTATCCGTCACGCTTTTGAGCACCGTCCTGAGCGACTGCTCCCAAACCCACCGAGGCAAAGTGATGGCTTTTTACAGCCTTGCTTCCAATCTTGCCGTAATGCTTGGGTCCGCTCTGATGGGACCTGTTTATGTCCATTTCGGCTATCATACGGTAGGACTTGTCTGTGCATTCATTACGCTTGTTGGTTTTCTCATCAGCTTCGTCAGCTATAAACGTGAAAAAACCTTACAGCAGAAACATAAAAACACATTTGAAACGTGAGCTCATTTCACTGCACATCTCGATATGTGCAGTTTTTTAGATCAATTTTTAATATCATTAAAAAATACATTTTTTATAAATTTTGTTGACAATTAACAATTTTATTTTTTATAATCTAGTAAAAATTTGAAAAAGATTGGATGATAAACATGATCTTAAAGAATGATGTTTTTCATTTCAAAGAAGAGCCCATCGTTTCACCTAAGATGTTTACAGTCAATACATTAGGCCCTGAGGGGACAAGCAGTGAATATGCAGCAAAACATTTCATCTCTCATTCCACCACTACACTCGGCACTCATACGAAACTATCCCTTTACGACACATTCGAAACTTGCATTGAACATACTCTCTCTAACGCACTCCAATACACTCTCGTTCCACACGCATACGAAGGAATCAAACACTTCTACATGAGACCTGACCTACAGCTTTTACAAATATTCAGATGTGACACGCCCATGTATGGTTTGGCTGTCAGACCAGATTTCCCCTTTCAAGAACAAATGCTTCACCATTTAAAAATTGTTTCTCATCCTGCACCTGTGAATTTGATTCAATATTTTATTCATCAAAATGCTGAATTTGAGCTTGTCAATTCTACAAGTACAGCCGCACAAAAGGTAAGAGACGGCGAATTTGATTTCGCTTTAACCAATGAGGTGGCAAGAGCTACATACGGGCTCACCTTCATTCGAACATTTAAAAGCATTCCTATGAGCTGGTCTATCTTCGGAAAAGGAGAGATGTAACATGACAACTGAACAAAAGGTGCAAGAATTATATTTTCCTCAAGCGAAAAAACGAGAATGGGATAATGGTGTCATCCAATATTCTACTGTCAGAGGCGATACGGAAGTGTTAATTTCATACGTCCCTCCTCACACGATTATCGAACCTCACGAGCATCCAGAAGCACAAATCGGCATCGTATTAAAAGGCGAGCTTCAAATGACGGTCGGCCAATCGACCCAATTGCTGACCCCATTAGAATCAGCCTATATTGCACCACCATTCGTTCCTCACGGCGCATCGAATCTGACAGATGAGGAAGTGATCGCCATTGATATTAAGAGATTAAAAGATGGCGAAGAATATACGGCTCCTCCTACTTATTTCTTAGACATTTTCAAAACGCGTGATTTACTTCCTGGCATGGAAGTGACTTTTTTTGTGGAGAACTGGATGGAGCTTATGATTGCCAACATTCCGGGAAATGGCGGGGAAATGCCTTTTCATAAGCACCGTAATGAACAAATCGGGATTTGCATTAGCGGTGGGTATGATATGACGATTGAAGGCTTTACAGAAAAGATGGAATTTGGCACGACTTACTTCTGTGATCCAAAAGAAGATCACGGCGCCATTAATCCAAAGCCAGAAGCATCAAAGTCTATTAATCTCTTCTTCCCTCCACGCTATAACCGCTTAAAGCCAAAAGCGTCTAAGGTGAAGAAATGAACATTGCCGGAAAAGTCGTCCTGATTACAGGAGGTGCGTCTGGGATTGGGCTTGCCGCCGTCAAGCTTTTCCTTGAGCACGGAGCAAAAGTAGCAGTGGCTGATATCAATGAAGATAGCGGTAAACAACTTGTTGAATCATTGCCGCATGAACATGCTGCGTTTTTCAAAACAGATATTACGAATGAGTCTGACTGTCAAAAAACCGTTCAATCCGTGCTGAACCAATTCGGGACAATTGATGTTTTGATTAACAATGCAGGCATCGAAATTGTCTCACCTATTCACGAGATGACACTGGAGGATTGGAACCACATTCTACAGGTCAACCTGACTGGTGTATTTCTTATGAGTAAGCATACATTGCCGCATATGCTTGAAAAGAAAAGCGGAAGTATTATTAATACCGGATCTGTCGGAGGTCTCGTTGGCTGGCCTGACATTCCTGCATACAACGCAACAAAGGGCGGTGTCATCCAGCTCACCAAATCGATGGCGATCGACTATGCCGCTCATCAAATCAGGGTGAATTGTATCGCCCCAGGCATCATTGATACGCCATTAAATGAAAAATCCTTTTTAGACAATCATTCAGAAAGTCTTGAGGTTGTCAAAAAGGAAAAAGCAAAGGTGAATCCCTTGCTTCGTCTCGGAAAACCCGAGGAAATTGCGGGCGTGATGCTGTTTCTCGCCTCTGATCTATCCAGCTATATGACTGGAAGTGTTGTCACAGTAGATGGCGGTTACACCGCTAGATAAAAAGGAGTGCTTTCATTGACTAAAAAAACTGTACTTGTCATTGCTGACTTAGGAGGATGCCCGCCCCATATGTTTTATGAAAGCGTGGCGGCATCTTATCATATCGTTTCTTATATTCCGAGACCCTTTGCCATTACAAAGGGCCACGCTGAACTAATCGAAAAATACTCCATTGCCGTCATCAAAGATCGTGATTATTTTGAGACACACCCTTCTTTTGAACACCCTGATTCTATTTACTGGGCACATGATGATTATCTGAAATCAGAGGAAGAAGTGGTGGAGGACCTAGTCCGTGCGGCTTCCTTTTTCAAAGCTGATGCCATCACCACCAATAATGAATTATTCATTGCACCAATGGCAAAAGCAGCTGAGCGTCTGGGGCTGCGCGGCGCTGGGGTAAAAGCAGCTGAAATGGCACGTGATAAAAGCCAAATGAGGGCTGCATTCAACGCTGCTGGTGTCAAAGCGGTGAAAACTCAGCCTGTCACGACTTTAGCTGATTTCCAGCAAGCTATTGAACATATCGGAACACCGCTTATTTTAAAGCCTACATATTTAGCAAGCTCCATTGGCGTGACCCTTTTTCATGACAGAGCCGGCAGTGATGATCTCTTTTTAAACGTACAATCCTACTTACAAACGATTCCCGTACCAAACGCTGTGACATATGAAGCACCATTTGTTGCTGAAACGTACTTAGAGGGTGCTTACGAAGATTGGTATCAAGAGGATGGCTATTCTGATTATGTCAGTGTAGAAGGATTGGTCGTGGAGGGTGAATATATTCCTTTTGTCGTTCATGACAAAACCCCTCAAATCGGTTTTACAGAAACGGCTCATATTACTCCCTCGATCCTTGACAATGAAGCCCAGCAAATCATCATTGAGGCATCTAAGAAGGCAAATGAAGGGCTAGGCCTTGAAAACTGTGCGACACATACAGAGATCAAGCTCATGAAAAATCGAGAAACGGGACTGATCGAATCCGCAGCTAGATTTGCTGGCTGGAATATGATTCCGAATATCAAAAAAGTGTTTGGGGTGGATATGGCCAAGCTGCTGATCGATGTATTAGTCAATGGAAAAAAAGCAGAGCTGCCAAAAGAGCTGCTTTCTGGACATACGCATTATATAGCAGACTGCCATTTGTACCCTCAGCATTTCAAAGAAAGCGGACACATATCGGCAGAGGCCACACATATCACCATTGATCATATCCATATTCCGAAGGATGCTTTAGTTGGAGATACTGTGATCGTCAGTGAATCCGTCCCATCCAAAGGCACCTTTGTGGATCTATCTTTATTTGAAGCCTTTAACGGCATCGTGTCGCTTGAATTAAAAGGGTCATCCTCACAGGATGTTGTCGCATCCATCCGCAACTTACAGAAGCAAGCTGCTATTCAGTTAATGGATGAATTAGTGAAGGGATAGAAAGAGAGGGTAACGTGGTGGAAATCTTACCATCTAACTTAATTAAACGGCTGCCAGAACAGAAATTTATAACCGTATTTGAGAAAATTGCGCAAAAAGCACAAAACGGAGCGAACATCATAAACCTTGGTCAGGGAAATCCCGATCTTCCTACTCCTGCACATATCGTAAGCGCCCTTCAAGAGGCGGCAGGCACTTTGCAATTTCAGCAATATGCACCTTTCAGAGGCTTCGACTTTTTCAAGCAAGCCATTGCAGATTTCTACAAAAAGGAGTTCGGCCCTGAGATAGACCCACAGAAAGAGGTTGCTCTTTTCAATGGAGGGAAAACAGGCCTTTATGTCATAAGTCAGTGTCTGCTTGACCCTGGGGACGTTGCCCTCATCCCCGATCCAGGATACCCAGAATATCATTCTGGGATCTTGATGGCAGACGCTAAGCCCTACTGCATCAAACTTGAATCGAAAAATGGCTATTTGCCAAATCTCTCTTCAATTGATCCAGAGGTGCTCAAAAAGGCAAAGGTTCTTTTCTTAAATTATCCGAATAACCCAACAGGTGCTGTGGCAAATGATGCATTTTTTGAAGAGGCTGCTGATTTTGCATCGGCTCACGGACTGCATGTCATTCATGATTTTGCCTATGGTTCATTTCATTATGAGCAAAAACCAGTAAGCTTTCTGAACGCTCCTCTTGGGAAAAGCGTAGGAGTGGAATTATATTCTCTATCCAAAACATTTAATATGGCAGGATGGAGAGTCGCTTTTGCTGTAGGTAATGAGGACATCATCCAAGCCATTAATGCCTTCCAAGATCATGTGTTTGTCAGTATGTATGGCGGATTTCAACAAGCCGCAACCGTCGCCTTGCAAAGTGATGACTGTCATATTCAATCATTGAAAGAGGTCTATCTTGAGCGAATGAATTTGTTCATCCGTCAAGCGGAAAAACAACTTGGATGGACCATTGAACGTCCAGCCGGCGCCTTTTATTTGTGGGCTCAGATCCCTGATGATTTTGTTGATTCTCATGCATTTGCTGACTATTTACTCGAACATACTGATGTTGTTGTCACGCCTGGGGGTGTGTTTGGAGCACATGGTAGGCGTCATGTCCGCATCTCAATGGTTGCTCCAATTGAACAGCTTGCCCTGTTTATCGACCGGCTTCGCATCCTTCCGATTCGCTTTAATCAAAAAACCCGCATATAGCGGTTTTTTTGATGTCATATACTTTTCATCGAACCACCATCGACGGATATTTGTTGTCCTGTAAGATAGGAGGCTTCCTCTGATGCGATAAAAGCGGCCAATGAAGCCATTTCACTCGCTGAGCCCACTCTTTTCATTGGAATTCCTGACGCTACAGCCTGTACAGCTTCTTCCCGCGATAATGCCTGTTTACGCATCATGTTTCCGATAAATTGTTCATACCGATCTGTAGCAATAAATCCCGGGTTTAAACAATTCACTGTGATCCCTGAAGGTGCAAGCTGTGTGGCAGCATTTTTACTAGCATTGATAATCGCTGCATTCATCATACTGTTCGTAAACATTTGGTCGCCAGGTTCCTTCCATAGGTTCCCGACAATTTGAATGATCCGGCCATATTCATGTCGTTTCATCATCGCTGCCGCACGCTTTATCGTATCAATGTACGCAATGGCTTTTTGAGAAAATGCTGCCATCATCTGCTCGCTGTCACATGAATCAAAGGTATCCGGCTTTCCCCCTGGAATGTTATTAATCAACACATCCAGTCTGCCAAACTCTTTTTCTATTTTCGTAAAAGCCTCAGCCCTCACTCCTTCATCTGACATGTCCCCACAGAAAAGAGCCACCGGCTCCTTTGTTTCTGCCATACGCCCAATGTGCTGCTGTGCTTCTTCTAGTGAGGATTGATTTCTAGAATTGATGATGACCTTTACATTGTCTTGAGCGGCAAGCTTTACGGCGATGGCCTTTCCAATCCCTGTACTTGCTCCTGTTACAAACGCAATTCTTTTAGACAAACTTATCCACATCCCTTTTCTTATCAGCTTAGTAAAATTACATAAAATTACACATATAGAATGTATTTCAACAAAAAAAGACCTTTCTCCTGCGAAAGGCCCCCCGTTCTCTATTTAAATGTCGTTTCCCAATTAAACCCGATCGTTTCGTCATTCCAGGCGATTCGCTTTTCATCTGGGTTTTTCGGGTCATACGATTCTGTTGTGAAATACACAATTTGCAGCGGCGTCTCACCTAGTACACGGTAGCCATGCGCGACACCCTTTGGGATGAGAAGCAGCATCGGATTGTCTTCCCCCATATAATACACATCGGTTTGCCCCTTTGTGGAAGAGTCCTCACGCAAATCATATAACACGACCTGCGCATGACCTGCGGGGAAGAACCAAACGTCGTCTTGTTTTTCATGATAATGAAAGGCTTTGATCACGCCTGGAAAGCTTTTCGACCATGACGCCTGACCAAAGCGTTTCAGCATCGGTTCATCATCTCGAATGAGCTCTGCAAAAAATCCGCGGTCATCACAATGTTTCATGAGTTTTTTCGTTTGAACACCATCAATCATGCTGTTGCCATCTCCCTTCTTTCTGCAAATATTCGTGAAGTGCATCCTTCCAATGCCTCGGCTGCCAGCCTGTGGCTTTAATCGCTTGAAGATCTAAGACAGAATAGGCTGGGCGAGGCGTTTGGAAGCCGTACTCTTCCGTGGAAATCGGCTCAATTGTGGCGGACAGGCCGCTTTTCATCACAATTTCTGACGCAAAATCAAACCAGGAACAGCTTTCTCGGTTACTGACATGGTACACGCCTGCCTTCTGCTCAAACAAATGAATCAAGGCCTCGGCTGCATCCTTTGTATAAGTAGGAGACCCTATTTGATCGTTCACAATGCGCAAATGATCCCTTGTTTCAGCGAGCCGAAGAATGGTATTCACAAAATTATGCCCCCCATGTCCATAAAGCCACGAGGTACGAATGATTTTCACTTCATCTGACACAAGCTGAATCAATTCCTCACCAAGCTTTTTACTCTTTCCATAAATGGTTTGAGGGTCTGCTTGTGCATCGATTTGGTAAGGGGTGTCCGCCTGCCCGTCAAACACATAATCTGTACTGACATGTAACACATCAGCGCCTGCGCGCTTTGCTTCCAGTGCTGTATAGTAAGCGCCAATGCCATTCACAAGATACGCCTTTTCCGTTTCTGTTTCACACTGATCAACAGATGTATAGGCTGCTGTACTAACAACAATCTCAGGCTGATAGTGTCTCATCGCATGTCTGACTGCCTGCTGGTCTGCGATATTGAGCATACTCCTCGTTAAGGCAATGACGGTCATGTCTTTTTCCTTGAGCTGTCTGCTCAATTCTTTCCCTAATTGGCCGCCTGCACCGGTGATTAAAACTTTCATCCGTCACCCTTCTTCGCTATGATCGTATTTGGTTCGATACCAATTGATCGTTTTTTCGATACCTTTTTCAAATGACGTCTTCTGCGTCCAGCCAAGCTCGCCTTTTAGCTTACTAGCATCAATGGCATACCGTCTGTCATGCCCTTTGCGGTCTTGAATAAACGCAATTTGATCATGACTGACCCCGAGCTGCGATAGAATGGTTTTGGTCAAATCAAGATTTGTTTTCTCATTGCCGCCGCCAATATTGTATACCTGCCCGGCTGTGCCATTTTCGAGCACCTTCTTCACAGCTCTCGCATGGTCCTCTACATACAGCCAATCGCGAATTTGCTGGCCGTCTCCATAAATCGGGATTTTCTCTCCATTGACTGCTTTTCTAATAATGGTCGGTATTAATTTTTCCTCATGCTGATACGGTCCATAATTGTTGCTGCATCGTGTAATTATCGCGGGTAATTGGTGAGTGTGGATATAGGATTTCACAAGCAGGTCTGAACTTGCCTTACTCGCTGAATAAGGATTATTCGGTGAAAGTGGTGTTTGTTCTGTGAAAGCAGGATCATCTGGCTCCAAATCTCCATATACTTCATCTGTTGAAATATGAATGAGCTTTTTCGCCTTTCCTTTTAAGACCGCTTCAAGCATACGATACGTTCCGATGACATTTGTTTGAATAAAAGGCTCTGCCGATTCAATGCTGCGATCAACATGTGATTCTGCCGCAAAGTGAATGATGGCATCATAGACTTCGTCAAATGCTTGATCTAGCTCATGCTGAAGGGTAATATCCCCTTGAATAAAACGAAAATGAGACAACTTTAATAATTCATCCATCTCCTCTGGATGACTGGCATACGTTAATTTATCAAAAACGGTGAGCCGGACATCTGCATCCTGAAGCAGCAGCTTCACAAAATTCAGTCCGATAAAACCCGCTCCGCCTGTAATTAAATAAGACTTCGTCATTCGGATCCCTCTTTTTTCTTCATCGTTTCAAACATTTTCGCAGATGCTTCGTGGAGAGATTCATGTGTTCCTGCATCAATCCACCATCCTTTTAACATATCATAGGTCAGCTGGCTATTTGAGATATAGAGATTGTTCACGTCTGTAATCTCTAATTCGCCTCGATCGGACGGCGAGATTCTCTCAATATATTGAAACACTTCTTGATCATAAAAATAGATGCCCGTGACGCAGTAGGATGAGCGCGGATGCTCCGGCTTTTCCTCTATTGATAAAATCTGTTGGCGGGCGGCATCAATTTCTGCAATGCCAAACCGGTTTGGATCTGCCACTTCTTTCAACAGAACCTTGGCTCCACTTTCTTGCTGCTGAAAAGCTTCAACAAAAGGGCTTAGCGAATCCTCAAATACATTATCACCAAGCATCAGCACAAACTTCTCCCCTTCTATAAAGGGCTTTGCATAGGATAAACCGTCTGATATCCCAGACGCTTCAGGCTGTACCTGATATACGATGTTCATCCCAAGTTCCTGATCGCTTTCAAGCAGCTTTTGAAACAGCGGGATTTGTTCTTCTTGTGATATGACCATCACATCTAAAATCCCTGCTTCCTTCAATTTGAACAATGACCAATAAATCATTGGATATGGACCAACTGGCAATAAATGTTTATTAAAAACCTTCGTTAAAGGCGCCAGTCGTGATCCCTTTCCTCCTGCTAAAATAACTCCCTTCACATCTACACATCCTTATAGTCTTTTTGGTGATGATTCATGAGGTGTATAAGAATGTTTTTCACTCGTTCAATTCCTTTTCCATCAATGAGTGTCCGTCCATTAAGATGGATGCTCCTGCGGAGAAAGTAGCTGCTGGACAGTCTTTCCACAGCACACCGTATATCTTTTTCATCCACAAGTTCACCTAATCCAAGATGACGGCAGGCTCCCTTTTGTGCAAAACGAGCGGCTGTCACTGCTTGGTGGTCGACTTGTGAAAGGACAATACTGGGCACTCCGATACAAACTGCCTCGTATAACGTCATCCCGCCAGCCACTATTGCCAGATCAGCTTCCGAAAGGCGCGCAGGTAATTGATCTGTATGACGAATGAATTGAATATGCTCAGCCTCTATTTGTTCTTCAATGCGGGAGGCTTTTCCTGTAACCGCTGAGATGTGTAAGTGGTCAGCTTCGATTAGTGCTGATACAGCCTTTGATAACAATCCGCGCGGGTCACTGCCCCCAAGGCTGATGACCACCTTTTTGCATTCTTTTCGAACCTCATATGTGTCTTTTAATCGGCTTATCTCTTGATCTAACAATAAATAAGGTGTTCCATAAAAATATTCTGTCCCATCTACTTGCATGTGCTTTTCGTCCAGACCGCCATAAATGCCGTTCACGACAGCATCAGCAAGCTGACAGGCTTCTGCTCTTATTTCTTCAAATAAAACCAGCCTTGCAGAGCCGGAGGACGCTTTGATCAATCGAAGAAATTGGAGGTCACAATCAAGTACATCAATCAGCAGAAGATCTGGATTCAGCTCTTTTATGTCCTGCTCCATCTGAAGGAATGCCTTCGACTCCTGCACCAAATGAACGTGCCAATCTGGACCTGAGAGCATTTCTACACAGATCTGTTCATTTGTATAGAAAGATATGTCGTTTCCTTCTTGAAGCAGTTGATTTGCCAGCCGTTTCATTCTGACGACATGACCCATCCCTCTTAAAAACCCACCATACACAACAATCATGATTTTCTTGTTCATTCAGCATCCTTCTGTTTCACAAATTGATTCAACCGAACAATATCAGGTTCTTGTTCGCAAATGGTGATGAGTTCAGCCGTAGGCACAGCAATGGAGCCGCCAGCTTTCTCTAGTAAACGGGTCGCAAACACATAATCTTCTTCTGTATCAATCGTGAATCGATAAGCAGGATATGCAAGTTCTTTGGGCGGTGTGAATAATTGCAGGTGAAATTGCTCAGGATGCTTTCTGATATAGAGCGTGACATGCTCACGCTCTGGCTGCGTAAGGGGAAAATTGTCGATTTCACTTAAAATCTGTGCGTCGATCATTTCCCCGGAAATACCGAGTGGCGTTCCAGCCGTATACGTGTAATCAGCCTTCTCTTGTCTATGTTTTTCAAGCATTTTCGACAAAAGGACTGGATCTATAAATGGGTTATCTCCTGTTAAACGCACAATGGTTTGCGGTTCAAAATGACGGACAATCTGCGCAAATCGCTGCAGTACATCCGTCTCACTGCCACGAAATACTTTATAGCCCTTTGATAAACAATAATGAGCCAGCAGATCATCTTCTGCCTCAACTGTTGTGGCGATCATGAGGTTCTGCGTTTTGTGATTGTAATGATCTGATTGCTTTACTCGTTCAACAATCAGGTCGATCAGCGCCATACCGCCGATCGGTTTCATCACCTTTTTTGGCAGCCTTGTTGAGCCCATTCTCGCCTGTATGACAAAAAGCACATCATTGATCATTTGGCGTCTCCTGCATGAGTACATCTTTCCACGAAACCCCTGTATGGGCTGGGATATCTCTGACAGCCTTTGTGCCAAGTAAAACCGCCATATACCTTGGATGCAGACCTTGGCTTTTTTGTCCTGGACGTAACACGGCTAGATTTTCTGCGGTCAATGTCTCGCCTTTCGCAATGCCTTTTGTCGTAAAAATGCCTCGATACGCAAATTCACGAATCTTGCCTTCAATAGCTGTTGTCGTTTTATAAGAACTGCCAAGGAGCTCTTCTGGCACTGAATGAGTGTCAGCTTCTGTTAGATTCCGCTGCTTTTCTGCCGCTCGAATATGCTGAACCATTTCCTTCAATTCTTCAGGATCAAGAGCAAAGGAATGATCAGCCCCAGGTAACGTTTTATCGACTGTAAAGTGCTTTTCAATGATTGCTGCCCCAAGCTTCACAGCGGCCACAGGCGCTTCAGTTGGATGCTCACTATGATCAGAAAAGCCAATGACTGCCTCGGGGAATGCCGCAGCTAAGGTTTGAAGCACGCGCAGATTCGTGTAAGCTCTAGGTGCTGGATACTTTGCTACGCAATGCATGATAGCGACCTGCTGATTGTGCTCGCTTGTAATCGCCTCATATGCTTCATGGACATCCGAAATGGTTGCCCCGGCTGTTGAGAATATGATGGGCTTTTGAAAAGATGCCGTGTGACGCATAAGAGGCAAATGATTGATTTCATAGGATGCCAGCTTGAAAGCCGGCGGATCGGTTTGATTCAATAGATCCGCCGATTCTTCGTCACACACTGTGCTTAAAAATATCAGTCCTTTTTCCGCGCAACGTGACAATAACATCGGGAGCCATTCTGGCGGCAGCTCCATTTGTTCCACTAAAGAAAAAATAGACACCTCTTCCCCTTTGGCTGTTTCGTACAAACCCGGTTCCTTTTGATACATCCGATCAGCTTGAAACATTTGAAACTTCACCGCATCGGCACCTGCTTCCTTTGCCACATCAATTAAAGCAAGCGCCTGATCCAGCTTTCCATCATGGTTAATGCCTGCCTCTGCAATGATAAAGACAGGCGCGCCATCCCCTACTTTGCGATCTCCGATATAGAAATGCGCCATCTTACCTCTCTCCTTTTTTCGGCCACACATGGTAATACAAGAAAGCATTTTTTGTTCTAAAGCCCAGCTTTTCGTACAGCTGAATCGCGGTTGTGTTATGCATCTGAGTTCCGGCAGACATAAACCGATGCCCGCTCTCATGAGAGGCGTTAATCATCGCCATCACGAGCTTTTTCCCGATCCCTTTTCCTTGTGCATCCGCTCTAATGGACAATAAATCAAGTACCAGTTCATCGCCCTTTGTCACCCCTTGAATCAAACCAATAACTTCATCATTCACCTTTGCCGCGAGATTGATCTCTGCACGTCCCAGTAAATTGTTTCTCATCCATTCCTGAAAGAAATGCTGGACGGCATTCTGATCTAAAAAAGGATCAAGTGCATACCGGCTTTTCATAAAAGCCTGATGAGCAAGTGACACCACCTCATCGTAATCCTTTTCATCCGGCAGACTAATAACCACATCTTCACCTGTTGATGGCAGCTCCATTTGAACAGGCGGCGCCTCAAGACGAGTGAGACCGCCCACATAGTACACATGTGACAGCCTTTGGACGATACGGTTTTTTTCAAGATCAGACGCTTCAAGACGTAAAAAGAAAAAATCGCATTTTTCTGTTCTCATCCAATTGATGAAACGCTCCATCAATTCTTGAAAAGCAGACGCTGACTCCGCTTCCACAAATTTCACATGGAAAATATGCTGATCAAAAATGCCGCTTTCCCATTTTGACCATTCATATAACAGGACCGCTTTGAGCTGGGTGCCATTAACGAGAGCAAACTGCTTGAAGCCGTTCATTTGTTCCGCTTGTTGGCCGTATTTCTCCAGCCAAGCAGCCAGCACCTGATCATCGACAGCATGAACGACCTTCATGATAATGCCTTCTGTTCTTTTAAAATAGACAACACCGCTGTGATAACATCCTGCACATCTTCATCTGTCATACTTGGATAGAGCGGCAGTGAGAGGGTCTGCTTGTAGTATGCAAGTGACTCAGGGAAATCCTCCGGTAAATAGTGATATGTTTGTTGATAGTATGGATGCAAGTGAACAGGGATAAAGTGAACACTCGTGCCGATTTTATATTCCTTTTGCAGCTGATCAATCAGTTCATCACGCGTGATAAATGCTTCTTTTGGATTCACTTGCAGTACATACAAATGCCATGCATGTCTTCCTTCTTGATGCACAGGCGGCAGGATCAGACCCGCTTCTTTTTGAAAAGCCTGATTGTATGCTTTTGCAATCTGTTCTCTCCGCGCCTGCATGTCATCTAGTCGGCTTAGCTGAACAAGCCCTAACGATGCCTGCACGTCAAACATGTTCATTTTATAGCCTGGTTCCTCGACCTCGTAATACCACGTTCCTTTTTCTCCATAACGATTCCACGCTCCCTTGCTCATCCCATGGAGCGCTAGTCTTCTAATTCGAGCCGCAAGCGCATCATCATTTGTTGTCAGCATGCCGCCTTCACCAGTCGCTAGGTTTTTCGTTGCATAAAAGCTAAAAGCGGTCGCATCACCAATCGATCCAACGGGCTGACCGTGGTACGTTGTGTAAAGAGCGTGGGCAGCATCTTCAAGTACAAATAGATCATACTTTTTGGCAATGGCTAAAATCCGTTCCATATCGCACGATTGACCGGCAAAGTGAACAGGAACAATTGCTTTTGTGTGTGGTGTAATGGCCGCTTCGATTTTCTCTGCATCCAGGTTGAGTGTCGCTGGATCAATATCGACAAATACAGGCGCTGCTCCCGTATGGATGATCGTATTGGCTGTTGCGCAGAATGTCAGAGGGGTTGTAATCACCTCATCCCCAGTCCCAATCCCTCTTGCCTTTAACGCTAAAAATAAAGCAGCCGTACATGAATTGACAGCGATCGCATGTTTTGCACCAGTCAGCTGCTGAAATTCTTCTTCAAACTGTCTTACTTTTGGTCCAGTTGACAGCCAGCCGGACTTTAATGTTCCAATGACTTCATCAATTTCCTCCTGCTCAATGAAAGGCAGAGCATAAGGAAGAAATTGTACTCTCTTTTTTCCCATATCGCTCGCACACCCCTATCTTCATCTCTTAAAATCCACACCAGTTTTTGTTTTAAGCAGAGAAAGCAGCACATCGATAGATCGCGCATGCGGATAATGTTGTTTAATGAATTGAGCTCCTTGCTGCTTTGCCAGTTCCATTTCTTGTTCATCCGACAAAATACGAATGGCTTTCTCAGCTAGTTCAACAGGGTTCTCCATATGATAGCTGCCAAGCGACTCGTAATATGGGTATCTTCTGCCTTCTGTCATTTTCCCGATCAGCACACTCTTTTCAAAAAGCATGGCTTCAAGGCCAACTGTTGATGTGAGCGTAATCACGATATCCACATATGGCAGCAGGTCATACAGGTCAATTTCTTTTTTAATCAATTTCACATGATTTCCCGCTCGTTCAATAGACACATAGTCATTTAATCGATTTCGAGCAATTTCCCAAGGATGCGGCTTCATAATCAGCTGAATGTCTTTCCGTTTGGCGATCGTTTTAAGAACATCGCCATAGAAAGCTTCAGAAAACGGCTGCGTTGCCACCAGCACGGTCTTTTTAGCCGGACTGAAGTTCAATTTACGAAAAATGAGATCCTGTTGAAGCGGCGTTCGCTCCTTCACCAAATCAAACCTCGGATGACCTGTGATTTCCACCTGTTCCGGCTGACAGCCTTTGTCTACATACCAGTCCTTTTCATACTTTCCAAACACCCCATGGCAAGTCGTGAAAATCGGTAAAAAAGCTTCGTCCCCCATAAGCGCGCCGTGCTGAAGACAGATACTCGTAAGCTGGCGTTTCACTGTTTGCAAAGCGAGTACGCGGCTGTAAGCATCCTCCGTCGTTCCAACAATGACAGCTGCAATCGGATGCATTTGAAATAGCATTTCTATCTGGTCAATGACATCCATAAATTGCACAATGTCCTTCCGCAGTTTTTCTCTAAAAAAGACATTGCCAAAGACAGGGTGGTGAGCGTAAGGTTTAAGGAGCGCATTTGCTTTTTCAATATATTCAGCGTGGGCTCCTTTATTAACCTCTCCGGCTAATTCCGGCTTACTGATGACAGGTAATCCGAAATAATCCGCCTTCTTCCAGCGAGCGAGCACCACCGTTTGGTTTGGATGGAACCGCATGTAATTTTGTTCAGTAAAACGCAGGTGTTCAAAGTGAAGCAATACCTTTCCATTCGCCGGACGATAAGCGATACGCTTGATCTGCTGCTTATGCTGATCAAAAAATGGCTGAATCTCTTCCGGTAATGGACAAGCGGTTGTCAGTTCTTGACCGAATGCTTCATCTTCCATGCGTTCCCTCACTTCAGGACTGATATATTGATAGAAATTACTGATCAACCCAAGAGGAATTTGCTTGTAGGACAAATCCTTCATCAGGTTCACATACTCAAAGTACACCTGCCAATAATGATGAATATAGTGCGACACTTCAGGTCACCTCCCATGTTTTTGTTTTAATATACTGCGAAGCTCCCAGCAGGTAGACTGCTCGGGAAGTGCTTGAATAAAGGCACTTTTCTCTTCTTCTGCCAGCTGATAATGAATGGACTGTTCTGTGATGTAATTTGTATCTAATATTTCATCAAAGGGATAGAACGGATAAAAATGATTTAACCGAAAAAAGAAACGGGCATCCCCTATCCGATAAAAATGCGGACTCTCGTCCCAGTAAGACCCAAATTCCTCATGAATTTTTGATAAAATGGATGTACGATGTACGACCGAGCAATGATCTATGGCGCAGGGGGCATTCCATTGCACTGTTTGCGCCGTCCGAATCGTTTCCTTCACTGGCTCTTTTTTGCTATTTAAATAGATCACTTTAGAACTAGAATAGACAATATCTTTACCTGGATGGGCATCTAGATAATGAGTGAGCTTCTCTAAACGGTCCGGGGCGTAGACATTGTCATCTGTGGCATAGGAAATATACTCCCCTTTTGCCAGTTCCAATGCTTGATTAATCAGCACGGCGTAGCGAGTTTTCGCTGTTCTCTCTTCCAGCGTTTTGACACCGCTTTGGATAAAATGAACGCGGGGATCTTTGCGAAACGGTTCAATCGCAGCAAGGGTTTTTTCGTTTGATCCATCATCCATGATAAAAAGTTCAAAGTCTGACAGCGTCTGCTGCACGACCGCTTCAATCGATCTGCCGACGTAAGCCGCCTTGTTGTAGCTCGTCATAATGACAGTTACTTTTGTCAAAGTTTTCACCTCGGTCTCTTTCAAACTATGTTTATCATATGTGTCTCCTCTTAAAGAGACTGTAGAGTGACCTATTTTTGATAAAATTGTATTTTTTTATTGATCTATCTTTGAAAAGCGCGAACTTTTTGGTAATATAAGTAATCATTTGTGTGTATTAAAGGAGTAAAGAACATTGGAAGCTATGAAGAATGATCACTCCCAAGAAGAGGAAGTAAAAGGATTTTTTCGATTTTTTAAAATTTTCGTCGCGACAAAAACGATTATTCGCTCATATCGACATTCCAATATTCCCATTTGGCTGATGATGCTCCTTGCAAGTATCGCCGGTACGGGCTGGATCTACGAAGGGTATTTTAGCGAGTATATGGGCAATCATATTCCATTCCCTTTTATTTTGTTACATGGAGCGGGATATGGTATTTTGGCAGGCAATATGATTCTATTTTTCGGTGTCCTCATAATCAAGTGGTTAGGGCGTCTCTTTTTCGGCTGTCAAACGGCGTATCGAGATATACTCAAAGTCTGCACACTGACGATCTTTTTTCCTTCTGCTTTATTTTCACTTACTTGGATTTTCACAGTTGGGATGCTCGGTCCGTATACGTTTGTTAAAATCTCACCATATTTAGATCAGCATTATGAAGTATGGTATTATCTCGACCTTTTACCTCTTACGGAAGCATATGCAAAGACGTGGATATTGGGAATGACTGTTTTAGGCATTGTCGCTGTGATGAAGCTCAGATTATGGCAAGCCTTCATCATTGTGATCACACCGATCGCCGCGTTTTTTCTCATCATGACACTTTTATTTGATATTCAGCATGCTGTAAACTGGATCATGTAAAAAGAACCAGTACCGATAGAATACGAAGGTTTGTCTACACGCTGAGGAATTGCATAGCAGTTCCTTTTTTTCGTTCAATGTACATATTCTCCCCTCCTGTCTCATAGTGTGAAAGAGAGAAAGAATGCTATGGAAACAACAGGCGTCTAAACGCCTTCTGTTTAGAACACCATGAGGAAAGAGGAGGAACGTTATGAAATTGAAAAATCAATTTGGGCAAGGTTCGGGTTTCGAAGGTCAAGATTTCCGCCAGCAACAATACGGAGCAAATCCGTATCCTGCGCAGCAGATGGGTTATTCAGTCCCTCCCCAAACGCAGGGTCAAATGCAGCAGGGGTTTTCGCCAATGCCATCTACCGGCACTTCACAAGGAGGCCAAGGAACGCAGGGCGGCGGACAGCCATATCAAATTCCTTCTGGACCGATTTATCAGCAGAATGTCACCGGACAGCTGCCTATTGAGCAATCCTATATTGAAAATATTTTGCGATTGAACCGCGGCAAGGTAGCCACGATTTATATGACGTTTGAGGCGAGTAAAGAATGGAATTCGAAGATTTTTAGAGGTGTCATTGAAGCTGCAGGGCGTGACCACATTATCATTAGTGATAATAAGACAGGAACACGATACTTACTATTAACAATCTATCTTGATTACATTACGTTTGATGGGGAAATTCAATACGACTATCCATACTCCATGTCTACGTATTCTCCGAGATAACGTCAAGGCATGGCAAAAGCAAGGGTCAGGTGCCCTTGCTTTTTTCTTTTGTCTAGGTTTTTGTCACACTTCTGGGCCGCTGCTCATAAGATGCCTAGTAGTTTTTATCAAAAGCCTAGAGGTGACATCAATGACTGTTGAGTTGGATTATACATCGCCAAATGTCAAATTTTCATATGATCTAAATCAAAGCCCCCTTGTGAAATACGATCAGCATAACAAGATTAATGTGTTAGGAAAAAAACAATTAAACTCGTTAGATCAAGTGTCCCTGCTGGATATATATTTGAGTAAAAGCAAAGTCGTAGAGCCTCATTATCATCAAAATGCCGCAGAGCTAGTTTATTGTATAGCCGGTTCTGCTGCCGTATCGATGCTGAATCCATTTACAAAAAAACTGCACACCTACACCATCACACCTGGACAGGTGGCAAACGTGCCTCAAGGCTGGTGGCACTATGAAGCCGCTCTCCAAGACAGAACTCATTTGTTAGCCATTTTTAACGCATCTACACCTGAAGTGATCCTAGGCTCAGACCTTCTCACCCTCACCCCTTCTCACATCATGGCCCATACTTATTGCATGAATGAAACACAGTGGAATCAGGCGATAAAGCCTGTGAAACCAAGTGTATTTATCGGACCATTTTGCCACCGGGAGGAAGAGTCTCAAACGCATCCTGTCCCTCCTTCTCACTACGTCCCTTATTATCAAGCACCGCCCAACTATACCCCTTACTGGAGCTAAGAAAAAAACCGATGCCCCTATGAGAGCATCGGTTTTTTGGCTTATAAATTTTTTGCTGCTGCAATGACAAGCATGATCCAAGAGGCGATAAACGCCACTCCGCCAATGGGGGTAATGGCACCTAGAATCTTCACCTGCGTCAATGCCAGCACATAAAGGCTTCCCGAGAAGAAAAGGATGCCTGCAAGCATCACCCAGCCAGCGGCAGGAACTAGGGAAACACCTGATAGCTTATCTGCAAGAAAAGCGACAATAAATAGTCCTATCGCATGGAACATCTGATATTGAACCCCTTTGTTCCATATTTCTATATATTTTTCAGGGATTTTCCCTTCCAGACCGTGCGCACCGAAGGCTCCAAGTCCAACAGCAAGCATGGCGTTAATCGCACCTAAAATGAAAAATAGTTTCATTCGTCATTCTCCTTATCTCATCAATTATGTTTATCATAGCGCGGGTGAAGGGCGACATTCAACTTTCCCATTACGTTGACACGAGATTGTCGGATTTCTTTTTCTTTCGTAACAAGACTTGATCGACCACGATCGCAATGAGCGTGCCTAGAACAAGACCGTTGCTTAATAATGATATGAGTACAGGATGCATGCCTTTCAAGGCCCCCTGAGGCACAAACATCGCCCCTACTCCTGCTAAAACGGCAATCCCAAGAACAAAGCGAATCCGCGGGATTTCTTCTTTCTCATATTGATCAAACTCAGACATCGCAATCCCAATCATAGAAGAGAAGACCACAAAGTTTACAGCAAGCCCCACAGGTGATGGCAATGCAGAGAAAAAGCTCATGAGCAGCGGAAATAAACTAATGAGAACAATAAGCAGACTTCCTATGAAAAAAGGCTTTCTCGATGGAATTTTAGTTGTCTGGATAAATCCTGCTGCCCCCGAAATAGGTACAGGCGCAATCGCACCGATCAGCCCGCTTAGTAAATGACCAAATGCTGCGACAAAACCAGCAGGACGTGCTCTCTTCCGTTCACGCAATTCACCAAATGCCTTCACTGAGCTTTCCACAATTCGAATACTTGCCAGCATGTTCACAATGAGTAAAATCGTTATAAAAAAGGACGTGACAAGCAATCCACTGTCAAAGACCGGCATGCCGAATGGAAACGGCTTCGGAAACTCGATGATTTGTTCTGGAATTCGAACCGGCTTCGCCAATCCGAGTAGAGCGAATAACAGCCATCCGCCTGCAAGTGCGAATAACACAGAAAACTGCCTCAAGTAATGCCATTTTGAGCGGCTGATCATGAAAGTGAGGATAATAATCAAGATCGATAAGCAAAAGACAAGCCCGTCCACCTGATTTCCCCGATAGCCGATGCCCATCAGCCCTTTCATGATTGGCTGACTTAGCTGCACAACTAAGAGCAGCAGGTAAATGCCTGTGACGACTGGCGTAAATAAAGACGCAAGCCAATTGATGATTTTAAATAAACTAAAAAGAAAAAAGAAAACAGCACTAAAAATTAAAGCCCCTTGTAATGCTTGCAGGGTTTCAGGATACGTCGCAAAGATTGTACCTGTCATGCCGGCATAAAGGGTATACACACCCCACCAAAGCCCTGCTGGACTTTCATTGATCGGCAGCATATGGCCGCATAAACACTGCACCATCGCCACAAGACCAAGTGAAAAGAAAGTACTTTGAATCAGCTCCGCCGATTGCACTTGGTTCAATTCAAATGCTTGTGCAATCGCAATTGGTACGGCAATAGAAGCTGCGATAAAAAATGCCATCCACTGAATGGCGCCCAAAAATAGTTTCAAACCGATCACCTTCCCTTTGTCGTGACAAGACCATTAAAAATCAAAAATAGAGTCGCCGTTCCCGTCCTTCTCTTTTTGACCCTCATCATTTTGCTGAAATTTCTTCGCACCACTTGTGCCCATTAGTTTCTCCAGCATGGCTTGATCTGTAGACACAGATGGTGCTGATGGTGTATGTATCGATGGAGGTGGTGAGATAACCGGCGACTGCGGCATTTGCACCTGTGATGGTGCGTCGAGAATGACATCACATAGTGAAGAAATGGCCGCTACTTGACGTTTCACCTCTTCATCATTTCCACTTTGTTTTGCTTTTTGAACCGCTTCCTCCATTTTTTGAAGCAGGCTTGATATATGAATATTCAAGGGTAGACCCTCCAATCTAAAAAAATCTCTTTTCAACATTATTTTACCAAATGAACAAACCAAATGGGTTCATTTTTTTAAAGCAGTGCGCTCACGACTCTCTTATTTGACCCGTCATCTTCATTCACACATAATAAAAGAAACAACATCGTCTATGAAAGGATTGAATAATGGACAAGCTCACTGCTCTATTTCAGAAACAAAAAGTCTTTCAGAAGCCAGCGGTTCAAGAACGCATCCGCATTCTTCAAGACTTAAAAGCAGCAATCAAACAGCATGAAAAGGATATTTTACAGGCCTTAGCCCATGATTTACATAAATCCGAACAGGAAGCCTATACAACAGAGATTGGGATGGTGTATGAAGAAATCAATCATACCATCAAACACCTTCACAAATGGGCGAAGCCAACACGCGTGAAAACACCGCTGACTCATATCGGATCAAAAAGCATGATCATCAAGGAACCTTATGGAAGTGTGCTCATCATTGCTCCTTGGAACTATCCTTTCCAATTGGCCCTTTCTCCATTAGTCGGTGCGATTTCTGCGGGAAATGCCGTGATTTTAAAACCGTCTGAGCTGACGCCGGCAGTCTCACAAGTGATCAGCTCAATCATGAAACGTGTATTTCAAGAAGACCATGCGGCTGTCGTAGAGGGCGGTGTTGATGTCAGTACAGAACTGCTGAAACTGCCCTTTGATTATATCTTCTTTACTGGAAGTGTAGCAGTTGGCAAAGTCGTCATGGAAGCCGCCGCAAAGCATTTGACCCCTGTCACACTTGAGCTTGGCGGAAAAAGCCCCAGCATCGTCATGCCTGATGCCGACATCAAGCTGGCAGCGAAGCGGATCACCTTTGGAAAATTCACCAATGCAGGGCAAACTTGCATTGCACCAGACTATTTGCTCGTTCATGAATCCATCAAAGAGGAACTTTTGCGAGAAATGACGGCCTGTATCCGTGACTTTTATGGTGAACATCCCGAAACGCATCCGCACTTTGGAAAAAATGTCAGTCAGCGTCATTTTGACAGGCTTACACAATTTCTCTCAAATGGAACGATCGTCACAGGTGGACAGCGCAATCAACAGGAGCTCAAAATCGCTCCGACCATTTTAGACCACATCACCTGGGAAGATCCCGTCATGCAGGAGGAAATTTTCGGACCAATTCTGCCTGTCATGACCTTTGATTCTCTGCATGAGGCAGTTCATATGATCAAAGCAAGGCCAAAGCCGCTTGCGCTTTACTTATTTACAACAAATAAAGAAACAGAAACCTATATTCTAGACAACCTCTCATTTGGCGGAGGATGTATCAATGACACGCTTATGCATGTCGCTACACCTTACCTGCCATTCGGAGGCGTCGGCGAAAGCGGCATGGGGCGATATCACGGGAAGGAAAGCTTCTTTACTTTTACGCATGAAAAAAGCGTCCTTCGACAAACCAATCGCTTCGACTTTTCCTTCCGTTATCCAAATGCGAAAAACGGACTCGACTTGGCCCGTAAATTTTTAAAATAAACAGGACGAAGGGGCTCTCCCCTCGTCCTATTTTCATTCAATATCCTTGATACACCAATTGATTTCTTCAATCCCCATTTGCTTTAAATACGCGTTTACCTTTGAAAACGGCCGGCTGCCAAAAAAGCCGTTTCTTGCAGAAAAAGGACTTGGATGAGGTGACTCAATGATGTAATGTTTGTTTTGATCAATACGTTCTTTCTTGTTTTGAGCATGTCTTCCCCATAACACAAAAACGACGGGCTGTTCACGCTGATTCAACACATCAATCACGCGGTCAGTCACACGTTCCCAGCCCTTGCCTTTATGAGAATTCGCCTCGCCCTTTCTCACAGTCAGCACAGTGTTTAAGAGCAGCACACCCTGCTCTGCCCAGCTGACAAGTGAGCCGTGGTTTGGAACAGGACAGCCAAGATCATCCTTTAGCTCCTGAAAAATATTTCTCAAAGATGGCGGGTGTTTGACGCCCGGCATAACAGAAAAGCTTAATCCATGTGCCTGCCCTGGGCCATGATAAGGGTCTTGTCCTAAAATCACCACCTTGACCTTTTCATATGACGTTAAATGAAGAGCACGATACACGTCATCTGGTTTTGGGAAAACGGTCTGCGTGCGATATTCTTTCTTCATCCATTCACGTAATTCCTGATAATAAGGCTGTTCAAATTCACTTTTCATCACAGCCCACCAGCTATCATTTAAAAATGGCTTCATTGTGGTTTTCCTCCTTCTACTTGCTGCGCTAGTCTGGAGATCATCGGTTTTCCATCCCACACAATCTCACTCTCTGATTCTCTTTTTTTCAACGCTGGTTCTTCTAATAATATAGCAAAGTTCGCTGTCGGCAGATCGCCCAGTTCATGCTTTTCACTTAAATCATCTAAGTAGTTTTTCCTTGTTTCACCAAGATCACTAGACTGATTTCCACCGCCGTCAAAAAACGCATAGATCACGCTGGCCGCTGGCACTCGTTTCACTCGGGCCTGCTGTGATACACGCAAAAAGAAGTCCCAGTCCCAATAATGATGCATCGCTGGATCAAAATAGCCAATCTCATCGTGTATACAGCGTTTGTACATACTGCCGGAAGGAACATATGTAGAAAAGACACGCATGTCCTCAATATCCGCTGTATAAGCAAACAAACGTCTCGACAGCGGGAAACGGGTCGCGCCTTTTTCTTCAAATGATACAATTTCTGCATCAGAAAAGACAAAATCGGCATCTTCCAGCGCCTTGCTCATGCGTTCGATATGACAAGGTGTGAAGTAATCATCATCATCACTCAGCATGATAACGTCGCCTGTCAGCTCCCGCACCCCGACATTTCTAGCATTCACATGCTGGACATTCTCCTCTAAATGAATCAAGCGGATCGGAAGCTCAGGGTAAAGTTCCTGAATAATGTCGACTCGCTCTCCTGCATCATTGACAACAACAATTTCAAAAGGCTGTACGGTTTGTCTTGTAATGGATTCAAGCAGCTCACACAGTGCGCTGAGCCGGTTATGTGTCACAACTAATAAGGAAATCATCATATGCAGCTTACTCCTTTAATAGATTCGTCTTTTTCCATTAAAACATAAATTGACTTTCTTCTCATGATATAAAAGGCGGTTTGATTTGATGGGAAAATGGGAATTTTTGATGAAAAGGAGTGATCATGATGGAATATATCACAGCTAGAGAATAAGAAAGAAGCAAAACAGACCATCGACCACATTCATTCAACTGGTTCATCAAAGGACGTTGTTTTTGTTTTTGCCTACGACCCAGAACGCTCTGATACCATAACAGAGCATACAGACACCAATGTCATTCGCCCGGGATGATGAACTGATGGACAAAATGATGCCAGCTGGCGCGGGTCAAGAGTTAGCTTTATCACTTTTAGACGAACTGAAAAGAGGGAAATTGGTGAGTTGTAAAAGGGAAGAAAGAGAGGAACGCTTTTTTATGCCGTTTCATTGTGATAAACGGAAAAGCTGATTATAATAAGGGATAGAACAATAACTGTTACACATCACATTGGAGGCTCAGCAACTATGTCTATGAATAAAGCACTCACCATCGCAGGTTCGGATTCAAGCGGCGGTGCAGGTATCCAAGCAGATTTAAAAACGTTTCAAGAAAAAAACGTCTACGGGATGACAGCTTTAACTGTTGTCGTTGCAATGGACCCACATCATCATTGGGATCATCAGGTGTTTCCAATTGATACGGCGACAATTCGCGCGCAGCTCTCTACCATTGTAGAAGGCATTGGGGTAGATGCACTGAAAACAGGTATGCTCCCAACCGTTGACGTGATCGAACTTGCAGCTGACACTATCAAAACATACGACCTAAAAAATGTCGTCATTGATCCTGTCATGGTTTGTAAGGGTGCGAACGAAGTCCTTTACCCAGAGCACGCGGAAGCATTGCGCGAAAAGCTCACACCACTGGCAACCGTCATCACCCCTAACCTTTTCGAAGCAGGTCAATTAAGCGGAATCGGCGAGATCAAAACGATCGAACAAATGGAAGAAGCAGCAAAGCGCATTCACGAACTTGGTGCAAAGTATGTGGTCATCACTGGAGGCGGTAAGCTCAGCGAAGACAAGGCCATCGATTTGCTTTATGATGGACAAACCTTCGAACGCCTTGAAACAGATAAAATCGACACAGAATACACACACGGCGCAGGCTGCACATTCTCAGCAGCAGTCACAGCTGAACTAGCGAATGGATCAGAAGTGAAAGAAGCCATTTATGCAGCAAAAGAATTCATCACGGCTGCCATTAAAGGCTCTTTCCAGCTAAACGAATACATTGGACCAACAAAGCATTCTGCTCATCGTTTTGACAAATAAAACAGAAAAAACCGATTCGCCTTGTTAGGAGGTGAATCGGTTTTTGTTTATCGAAAGCTTCGTCTCTGTGCAAACAGCCAATCTGTTAAGCCTGGCGTCTCATCATAAGCAGGCGTCCATGATGCATGGTCATATCCATACTTGCTTGCATACTCCGCATAAAGCGGCTAGCCGCCAGCTTTTTGAATAGCTTGGATTGTATTTCTCGCATAGCTGATAGGGATAATGGAATCATCCTCTGCATGAAATGCCCATATTGGCTTGCTCGCTAAAATTCCCGCCTTGCTCGGATCTGCACCCCCAGCAATAGGAATCATCGCTGCAAACAAACGAGGATAAAAGGATAGGCTTTACCCCTCTTATGATTTTTCGGAATGTACAACCGATAAGGCATTCCTTGATATTCAAAAGATAAAAAAGATGATGCGATATCCTCTCGTGTGACAAAACGATAATTGTACGTAGATGTAGCCAGTCGATGCCTATTTTTGTAAACGCTTACTTTTAAAGTCGTATCAGTTTCGATATGAATGGGCTTTTTGTATAACTGACTTTGAGTTGTCGGCTGGCTGCCATCTGTTGTGTAATAAAGAGAAGCTTTTTGAACGTGAGAATGCAGAGCTACCTCTTGTGAACGATAATATTGACCAGACGGGACTGAAGCAGTTGACGGAGCAGACGACGTATGATTTCGGGCAGAAGAAACGGAAGGAAAAAGAAAACTCATAGAAAACAGGACAATCATAAAGGTGATCAGGCATTTCTTGGTTGTATAGTTCATATCGTTCCTCCTGTACATGCTCAGATGAAATTTTTATTTATTATTGATCATGACAATACAAATGTCAACGCTTTCATATAAATTTCTGAATAATCTTATTGAATAAAAAAAGCGTACCCGCTTCCGAGTACACTCTTTTATCCATACATGAACGCCTATTTTTGCTGATCGGACTCTTTCGCCATTTTTCGAATAAAGACTTCAATGGATTCAACAAATAAAGCATATTCTTTCATTTGTTTATACGTATCTGACAGCTTCTCTTTCACTTCTTCCTGCTCTAAAGAAGGTTCACCGAGAATAGATTGAACTTGAATGAGCAATTCTTTATATTCTTCACGTTTATCTTCAACATGATCTGCCATTGTCTCCAAGCGTTTTCTAGTCGTCGGCTGCTGTTTTGAATTCAAGTAAACAACCCCTTTTTTGTCCTACCGCATTTGGATAAACGTCAGCCTCAGCTGTATATATTTTAAAATGATACCATATTTCCACCTGTTATCATATATGTAAAACGTCATCAAACCGCTTTAGACCAACCTTGTATATACACGTTATAGGTTTTAAGATACAGGCTGATCTCACTAGAAAAAGCAGATCATTGATCTGCTTCTCTTTGTAAATGCCATGTCTTCAGTTTCAGCTTTGTTTCATTTCTGCCACTGATGGAGATCGATTTATTTCCCAGGGAAGGAAAGTAACGTGCAGTAAAAACTTCTCGGCCTCCGTTTACAAAAATCTCAATTGACGATGAGTCGATAAAGATATGAAGGTCGTGTAATTCCTCTATGACTGCTTCACGAACTTCCTTTGATCGATCTTCAAATCGATCCCGCTCTAATGTCAGCTTCCCTTCCTCTTTATCATAGATGATGCGTGCAGCTGCACGGATACAGCATTCAAACCCTTTTTGTGTGTCAATTTGATCAATGAATACCTCTGCGCTCGTTATATCATCTACAGGGATAGAATGAACAGAACGTTTAATATGAAAAACATGCTCTTGTTCATTGGTCCGCATGGATTGAAGTTCACTTACTGGTTTTTGAATCAGACGTCCTTCATCATCTAAACGGAGCTCTCTCGGAATCGTGAGGCAGTGTATCCATTGATAAGAAATCGTCGGATGATGCTCTTCTCCTTGATCAGGCACCCCCATCCACCCGATTAAAAGTCGTCTGCCTGATTCGTCTAGAAAAGTTTGCTGCGCATAGAAGTCAAAGCCACGGTCCAGTTCCTCAAACGCTCCGTGTGTATATTGATAGGAATGATCATCCAATGTGCCAACAAAATAGCCTGATTGATGTGTGTTGTGATATTTTAAGCCATCCGGCTCTAGTCCTTGCGGTGACACAATCAATACATCCCGGCCGTCTAATTCAAACAGATCTGGACATTCCCACATATAGCCGAAATTGTCCAGCCCATTTTTCCCACTGCCTGCAATAATGCCCTGAAACGTCCAATTGTCTAATGTATCAGATGTGAATAATACAAGGTTTCCCTTGAGATCTTCGCTTTGTGCACCAAGAACCATGTACCATTGACCATTCCGCTTCCACACCTTCGGATCACGAAAATGTGCGGTGAATCCTTCTGGTAAAGTCGCCACAACACCCTTTTTTTGAAAATGAACTCCATCCTCTGAAACAGCTAAACATTGATATGTCTCACGGTTCCCTTGCTCATCGCGAACATTTCCGGTATACATCACGTACATACGACCATCGTCAATGACTGCGCTGCCAGAATAACAACCATTTTGATCAAACCAATCACTTGGTGTGAGAGCAGCCTCTTCATGCTGCCAATTCACTAGATCCGTAGATGTGTAGTGACCCCAGAATTTTGCACCATGTCCTGTGTTGAATGGCTGCCACTGATAAAACACATGGTAGACTCCCTTCCACTGAATCAATCCATTTGGGTCATTTAAAAGACCGACTGGCGGCATCAAATGAAAATGCTGCCGGTACACATCCTTTTTCACCAAATGCTCATAGTTTCGAATACGTTCTGTTACCTTTTGACGAAGTGCTGCGTCAGTTGTTGTCATGACTGTGACCACTCCTTGATTATTTTTCGACTTCTTTTACTTTAAAGATGATAGTGAGAATAAATGAAACAGCAACAGCGATTAACATACCAATCACATAATTGACCACATTTTGTAAACCGAATGGTGCTGCAATCGCAATCATCGGAATGCCTGTTAAACCATAAGCATTGGCCGCTACCTTCGTGAAAACGACAAACGCCCCGCCTAATGCACCTCCGATCATTGCGGCTATAAATGGCTTACGATAACGGAGGTTCACACCGAATATGACTGGCTCTGTAATACCTAGAAAAGCAGAAAATGCTGCTGGTAAAGCAATTTCTTTTGTTTTCGCACGCTTTGCTAAGAAAAAGACAGCCAATCCTGCTCCGCCTTGCGCGACATTGGACATTGCCCAGATTGGCAGCAAATAGTTACGCCCGATATCATTCAGCAAACCTGCTTCAATCGCATGAAAGCTATGGTGAACCCCTGTGAGCACAATTAAAGAGTAAGCACCGCCGAAAATGAGTCCTGCTAAGAACCCTGCATGGTCATAAATAAACGTCAGAGCATTCGAAATTCCTGTACCGAGCATTCTTCCAAGCGGTCCAACTGCAATAAACGTCACAAATCCAGTTACAATCACCGTCACAAATGGGGTCACAAGTAAATCAATACTGTTTGGAACCACTTTTCTTAAATTCTTCTCAACAAGGCACATGATATATACGGTCAATAACACTGGAATGACCGTCCCTTGGTAACCAAGAAGAGCAATATCAACATTGAATAAATGCATATACTCTGGTTGTGCTTCCGTCAATCCCCACGGATTAAGCAGATTCGGGTGAATCATAATTCCCCCAATGACAGCCCCTAAATACGGATTTCCGCCAAACTCTTTCGCTGCACTGACCCCAATTAAAATCGGCAAAATGATAAAGGCTGCGCTTGAGAACATATCAAGCATTTGGAAGATCGCAGAGCTTGGATCAGCCCATTTGAAGGCTTTCATCATACCTAAGAGACCCATTAATAAACCACTTGCCACAATTGCTGGAATGATCGGTACAAAGATATTCGATAGCGTCTTGGCAAAACGTGCAAGTGGATTCAGCTTTTCTTTTACTGCTTCATCATGACTGACAGGTTTTTGTTTCTCGTCGCCAGTCTCAAGACCCGTCTCACGAGCAAAAGGCTCATATACTTTGTTGACAGAACCTGTTCCAAAGATGATCTGGAATTGACCCGAGCTTGAGAAGGCACCCTTCACACCATCAAGCTCTTCAATGGCCTCTTTGTCAATTAAATCCTCATCTTTCATCACCAATCTGAGTCTTGTTGCACAATGCGTTGCACTGATGACATTTTCTTTGCCGCCTAATAATGTTGTTAATTCTTTGGCCGTTTTTTGATAATCCATGTTGTCTCCCCCTTTTTTAAAACAAAAAAGACCTAAAATTCACCAACGATTAAAGGACATACACGTCCCCTCGTTACGCAAATTTTAGGTCTTGCCTGCCTGACAGTCACAATCCCACGATATTGATTTTTGATTACGCTTTCATTATAGGATAAGAGCACGACCTGCGTCAACCTATTTTTTCAAATCTAATGACCCATATACACTAATAAAAGTAGTGTGCATAAAAAAAAGCCTGCGGACAGGCACAACCTTTACACCAATTCGGCATCCTGCAGACGCTGGACATGCAGCGTGATGTAGCCGATCTCCGATTCAGGGAGATGTAGTCCATATACATCTTTTAACAAATCAGCGAGTCCAAGTGCACACCGGTACGCCGTATCATACTTTGTTTGGATAAAAATCAGCATGTCATCGTCCATGATTTGAAATGCCTCATTCGATTCCAACCTGCCTAATGCATACCTCAAATGTGTCACAAGCCGCTGATAGGAAATACTATCCTCATCAATTGAATGCTGAAAATAGCTTTCAATATGCTCGATCATTTCTTTAATCATCGTTGTATATTTCACGGTCTTTTTCATGGACTCCGTATTCATTTTGGCCGTATGAATATGAAATGCCACATATCCTGCCTCATCGTCCGGCAGTTCAACCCCAAGCCGTTCCTTTACATAACGAATGGCATACTTTCCAATCTCATATTCCTGCTTATATAAGACTTTGATCTCACCAAGCAATTTATTATATAGCACAATGCCTTTTTGAACGCGTTCAATGGCGAAGGACAAATGGTCAGTCAGTGAGATGTGGATATGATCACTGAGCGGCATCATGAGTTCACCTTCTGCATAACTGATGATATGCTCTGCCACCTCAATATGCGCTTCTGGCAATGTCGCAAGAATTTGTTTAAATTTCTCATTTTCTTCACGCACAACAAAGATTTTCTCTATTTTTTGAAGAGGAATGACGTCATTTTTCCCCTTCTGAAATGCAATTCCGGGTCCCATCACAATTTTCTCCTGATCACCCTCCTTTACAACGACTGCATTGTTATTCAATATTTTATATATCTTCAAGGGGTATCCTCTCCCAGCAGATAACATTTCTTATGTGGGATTTTACCCTGTTTCACTTTTTCTGTAAAGGTAAGAGCGGACCAGCACGCGCCTCTCGCATCGTCTTCTCTTCAAGTATCATCAGACTTTGAGTAAACCGCTTCGCTGCCCTGCGTTTCTTCTTATGTTCTTCTGCCAGCTTCTCCAGCTCTCTCTCTTTCACTACTTGAAAGAATCCAGCATCCGCCGCGGCCGTCTGAAACCCTTGATTCTTCATCATCACACCAGGGTTCACAAGCACATTCATCATGAAACCAAACCATACGCTCAACCAGCTTTTTAATTTCTTCACTGAACATCCCTCCGCTTTTCTTAGAATCTAGCAGCTCTAGCAAAACAACTGCTCCTATCATATCCCGAGAAAAAAGAGAGGTTTGTCACAATCTGGGTGAAAAAACAAACTAGTTTTCAGAAGTTTTGTTGAAAAGTGCAGAAGATCATCATGTGCCTGGATGGTTCAATGAAAATTTTATACACACGCTATCCCAAAGATAAGCACACCTTATCAACAGGGTTTATCCACATATCAACACCCTCTTACTAGATTTTGTGTATGTAAATTTTTTATTTTCCATATATGTATCTGAATAATTGAGTTATCAACAGACATTTGTGAATAAGTGCGACTTTATAAACAAAATAGTTCTTTATAACTATGTAAAATAAGACAATTTTAGTAAAGGAATTGTTTTCAACGTATTGAATACTTAATAACGGGCAGTGAATCTTTCCTATTTATCCACAAAAAGAAAGGCTATCTCCCTAAAAACACAGCTAGAAAGGGGAAAATAAATGAAAAAGGCAATATCTCGTTCTTCTGTTCTATTGTTCTCCACTATTTTTATTTTATCCACATTCTTTACCGGTCAACAGGCTGCTGCTGCTCCATCTAACAAAAAGATGGAACGAGAAAAAGCAGAAATCTTCGGTGAAATCAATGTCAACTCGAGAAAACAAACCACTGTCATTGTTGAATTAAAGGAAAAATCCTTAGTTGAAGCCAAGCAAGAAGGCGAATCACAAACAAAAGCCTCCCTCAAAAAATCTCGAACAAAAGTAAAGAACGCAGCACTCAAAGAGGTAGATAAAGCGAGTGTTCGTCAAGAATATGAAAAAGTCTTCTCTGGTTTCTCTATGAAACTTCCTGCAAACGAAATCCCGAAGCTGCTCGCAGTTGATGGAGTAAAAGCCGTTTATCCGGATGTTACATATAAAACCGATGAAGTGAAAAAGGAAAGCATCCAGCTTCCAAACGAAGATGTCTCCCCGCTTATGGATAAAAGCACTCCATTTATCGGTGCACCAAAAGCATGGGATGCCGGCTATTCTGGAAAAGGGGTCAAAGTCGCAGTCATTGATACTGGAGTAGACTATACCCACCCTGATTTAAAAGGAAACTTCGGTTTATACAAAGGCTATGATTTTGTTGATAATGATTATTCTCCGCAAGAGACACCTAAAGGAGATCCTAGAGGCGAATCCACAGATCACGGCACACATGTGGCAGGAACGATTGCGGCAAATGGACAAATTAAAGGGGTCGCAAAGGATGCCACGCTTCTTGCATACCGTGTACTTGGACCAGGTGGATCTGGAACAACTGAGAACGTTCTTGCAGGCATCGACCGGGCTGTTACTGACGGAGCAGATGTCATGAACCTCTCTCTTGGAAACAGTGTCAATACCCCTGATTATGCAACGAGCATTGCACTTGATTGGGCCATGTCTGAAGGCGTTGTCGCTGTTACTTCGAATGGAAACAGCGGTCCGAACAGCTGGACAGTCGGTTCTCCCGGCACGTCAAGAGAGGCCATTTCTGTCGGAGCAACTCAGCTTCCGTACAGCCTTTACAATGTGAAATTCCCGAACTATTCTACTGCAAAAGTCATGGGCTACTACCAAGAGAGTGATTTAAAAGCGCTTGACCAAAAACAAGTCACACTCGTCCAAGCAGGAATCGGTGACGAAAAGGCGTTTGAAGACATCGATGTTAAAGGAAAGGTGGCTGTGATTGAACGGGGTGCCATTGCTTTTGTGGATAAAGTGGACAATGCAAAAGCCGCTGGTGCAATCGGCGTTGTGATGTATAACAATACCGATGGAGAAATCCCAGTCGACGTACCAGGACTCGCACTTCCTACGATTAAGCTGTCAAAAGCTGAAGGAACAGCGCTTATTAAAGCCATTGAGGCTGGAAACGATACAACGGATTTCTCCATTCAATTTGTCAAGGAACTTAGTGAGCAAGTCGCTGACTTCTCATCCCGCGGACCGGTTGTGGATACGTGGATGATTAAGCCTGATCTATCAGCACCTGGCGTCAGCATTGTGAGTACGATCCCAACGCATGATCCTTCTCAGCCTTACGGATATGGGTCTAAGCAAGGAACAAGTATGGCATCTCCTCATGTGGCAGGAGTTGCAGCGATCATCAAACAAGCAAAACCATCATACTCAACTGAACAAATCAAAGCATTGCTGATGAATACAGCAGAAAAACTGTTTGACGCAAATGGCAGTCCATTCCCTCATAACACACAAGGAACAGGCAGCGTTCGAATCATGGAATCACTTCAGGCGTCTTCTATCGTTTCTGATGCGAGCTATTCTTACGGCACTTTCTTAAAAGAAAAAGGCGTTCAAATCAAAACGAAGAAATTTAAGGTAGAAAACCTTTCAAAAGCACCGAAAACGTATACCATTGATTACAAATTCAATGGCAGAGGCATTAGTACAAACGGAACGAAAAAAATTACCGTCAAAGGGAATTCCACTGGATCTTTTACTTCCGCAGTACAGGTGAATTATGGAAAAACCAAAAAAGGGACGTACCAAGGCAACATAACCATTCGCGAAAATGGCAGAAAGATCACAGAAATCCCTACTTTATTGATTGTGAAAGAGCCTGATTATCCGCGCGTCACTTCTGTTTCCGTAGAGCCGGACAATCGTGCTGGAAGCTATGTCATTAGCAGCTACCTGCCTGGCGGTGCTGAGAACCTTGCATTCCTTGTCTACTCGACCGATGGAGAGTATTTAGGTGAAGCTGGTGTTTATCAACATGTTGATAAAGGAGAGCACCGCGTAAAATGGAATGGCACAATCAATCAAGGCCAGAAGCTTGAAGCTGGTGAGTATACAATGCTTGCGTATGCAAGTTTGAAAGGAAAATCAGATACCGTACAAACGAAGGAACCTTTTGAAATTTACCCTGAATAAATGTGAATCACAAGAAAAGCCTTGTATGAGCGGATAAGCTCAGCAAGGCTTTTCGATCATATATGGAGGAAAGAGAAACTCATGTTGATATTGCTATGGATCGTTTCTTTTTTTCTGACGATCCCTTTGGTTAATTTTCTAACCTTTTGACATACGAAGCAGCCTCGTCCTTTTCATCAAGCATGTGAGCTCTCTGTTTATGCTTCCTGTATCTATCCGCTCAGCCTGCTGGTGTCAGCCGCCTTCTTCCTCCTTTTCCCCTTGTACTGGCTGCGCAGGCGATCAATATACATACGTTATGCATCAAAGGCTTCTTTTAATAAACGATACGATGTGAGCCTGTCTTGCAAGTGATGTGTGATGGTCACAGCGATCAATTCATCTGTCCGATAAGCCTTCGCGAGTGTGGTCAGCTGCTTTTTCACAGATGCTGGCGTTCCAACAACCATCCTCTGACGATTAGCAGCCACTCGTTTTTGTTCATATGGACTGTAGGAATACGCTTGTGCTTCTTCATATGAAGGAAAGCCGCCAAGATTCAGACCCTGTTCATTGGCAAGTAAAGATAAATCTAAGCTGACAGCCAGTTTTTCTGCCTGCTCCTCTGTTTCGGCACATAAAACAAAGACTGCCAGACTGACACGCGGCTCATCACCGAATACTGAAGGTTCAAACCGATTGATATATTGTTCCACAGAGTCTTCTCCGCCTTCACCATTAATAAAAAGAGCAAACGTGTAGCCTGCACCTGCTTTCGCCGCAAGCCTTGCACTCCCTCCAGAGGAACCAAGCATCCATACTTCCGGTGCAGTCTCTACCTTCGGAGAAGCAGTCAAATGAGGCAGCGGGTAAAATTCATCGGCTAGATCATGTAAATAGACCTTCAACTCCTCTATCTGCTCAGGATAATGGTCGCCTAGACGCTTTCGCTCACCATGATGAAGGGCAATGGAGGAAATGGGCATACCACCAGGGGCACGTCCAATCCCAAGATCGATTCTGCCGGGAGCCAGCGCTTCAAGAACCCTGAAGTTCTCTGCTACTTTATAGGCACTGTAGTGGGGAAGCATGACGCCTCCTGAGCCAATGCGTATATGCGACGTAACGGCTGATAAATGGCCGAGAATCACCTCTGGGCTCGATCCTGCAAGCCGATTTGAAAAATGATGCTCTGATACCCAAAAACGGTGATAACCCCACTTTTCCGCCTGCTTCGCCAGTTCAACCGTCTGCTTCAGTGCCTCAGCAGGCGTTGCATCTCCAATCAAAGGAGATTGATCCAGTATACTTAATTTCATTATGCTGCACCTCTTACAGAAATCCCCCTCTCTTAATGGAAAGGGGGATTTCTTATTTATTTTCGATTAAAGCCCTTCTCTTTCACAAATTCCCCAAGGAAGGCACGCTTTGGCTGGCTAAAACCTCGCAACATCTGCTCAGACCAAGTATCTTTTCTCTCGCCGTTTGTTCGTGCTTCATAATATGCGGAAATACGATCGTCGTATTCTTTTAAATAACGATCCACATACGCTTCATCTTGCTGATATGAATTTTCATGATAGATTAGTTCAACTGGCAGCCGTTCCTTTTGAGACGACTGGCTGGCTGGATGGCCAACAGCCAGACCGAATAACGGCAGCACATAAGATGGCGTTTCAAGCACTTCAGAGACTTCTCTCAGCTGATTACGCAGTCCGCCAATATAGCAGATCCCAAGTCCCATTGATTCTGCGGCAACACTGACATTTTGTGCAGCCAATGCGGCATCGATGACGCTAATGAGAAAGGCTTCCGTATTCTCAAGCGCCTCCTGATGATTCTTCCCTGCTTTTTTTGCAATATGATCATGGCGTTTCAAGTCTGCACAGAAGACAAAGAAATGCCCATTCTTCTCAACGTAAGGCTGATTTCCAGCCAGTTCAGCAAGCTTGGCCTTCTTTTCCTGATCTGTCACACCAATAATACTATAAGCCTGTACATAGCTTGATGTTGAAGCAGCCTGTGCACTTTTGATCAGTGTCAGCACCTCTTCTTCTGTCAAACGCTCGTCTGTAAACGAACGGATGGATCGATGATTTAATATGGTTTCTATCGTTTTGTTCAATTCGAAGACCTCCTTCACTTCTTCTATCATAAGGCAAAGACATAGGGAATTTCAAAAATGAAAACTCGCATAAAAAAAAGACAGCCTATGCTTAGACTGCCCTTACCCGTTTTATTTAAATAAATAACTTTGATATTTCGTTAATTGAACACTTGCGTTATATACGATCCCGAAACCAATGAGAACAGACAAGACAGAGCTTCCTCCAAAGCTGATAAATAAGAGCGGAATCCCTGTTACCGGCATCACGCCTATGTTCATCCCAATATTCTGGAACGTATGGATCACAATCAGCGCTGTATATCCTACGCAGAAGAATGACGCGAATCGGCTATAAGGATGAATACGGTCAATCAGTACGACCAGCCGGTAGATCAAGAAGAAGAACATGATCACAACAAACGCACAGCCAATAAAGCCAAAGGCTTCTCCTATAATGGAGAAAATCATATCCGTTTGTGCTTCAGGGACATAGACCTTTAAGTTTTTAATGCCATTCCCAAAAATCTGCCCTGCACCAATGGCCATAATCGCCTGTTCCACTTGATATTTATCAGATCCAGATGCATCCTGCGTCTGCGCTTGGTTGGCTGACGAAGAACTATCAGGCAGCCAAGCGGTAATTCGGTTAATTTGGTACTGTTGAATGCCAATTGTTTTCGCAAAATCAGGGAAGAGAATGATGACGGCTAACACAGCGGCAACCAATAGTACAACCACTGAACCGATGAGTGAGATCAGTTTCCAATTGATCCCTGATAAAAAAACCATCACAACGACAATAAACATACAGACAGCCGCCGTCCCTGCATCCTGCAAGAAGATCAGTCCAACTGGTACAGCTGCCACCCCGGCAATTTTTAATAGAAGGAAAATATCATCCTCTAATGTCCGCTTTCCTCTAGGTGTAGATTTTCCAATGACAGATGCGAGCATCATAATCAAACCGATTTTCATGAACTCTGAAGGCTGAAATGTTCCTATTCCAGGTAACACAAACCAGCTTTTTGCACCATTTTTGATTGGAGCAAAATCATGACCTCCGATTTGTGCAGGAGCGATTTTTAGAAGAATTAACAGCATAATGCCGCCTATAAATATATATAAGCTCAGTTTCTCTAATTGCTCTAAGTCAAAATAATTAATAGCAACAATACATATAACACCAACCATATAGTATATGATCTGTCTCGTCCATGCATTAGATCCGTACTGCCCAAATTGACCCGCAGCATAAATCGCAATGACACTGATGGCAAAGAAGGCTAAAAATATAAAAATCAAATCTCCTTGATAGTAAGGAGATGTATTCTGCTTGTTCATGAACTAACCACCCTTATTACAAAACATAAAAGCCCTTATTTATATTAGATTGAAATTTTCACAAAATCAACTCACCTTAAATATGACGGAAGATACATCCGAAAGGTTCCATTCATTTTTCAAAAAATGAAATACTTTTCATCCTAACAATAGGAAAAAATTCCTTTACGCTCTTTTCATTCAACTAATCTTAAGTCCTTTAAAAAGATTATTTTACAGATTTTAAGGGGAAAATTCAATGACCTATGTGGCAAGAAAACAAGTAAACATCAGATGAGCATAAGCTGCAATGAGGATTGAGGAACAAAACCAATTTGTATGGAATAAGGCCCATTTTCCAATTATTACGTTTACTTCAAAGTCAATTGTGGTATAATAATTGTAACAAAATGTTCATAATATATCCTAAAAACAGACACAATTGCATCCTGACCTCTCATTTGATTTGAACATCAACTTACAAAGGAGTTGGATACGATGGATATGTTCTTTGCGTACTTATGTATTGCAACGGCTACCCCCCTGTTTTTATGGCTGGAAAACAGAAAAATTGCATTAGCATCTATTCCACCCATTATGATTATGTGGATTTTCTTCGGTCTTTACATGACAAGCAGTTTATCTCCAGCAGGACATACCTTCATGATCGCATTCTTTGCCATTAACGTGATTTTGGCTCACATTGCAGCATTCCTCATCTACGGACTTCCATTCATTCGCAAAAAATTCAGCAGCAGATAGATATCGCCCAACTATTGGAAGCGTTATCACCATCATGATAAAAACCACTCACCTTCAAAGAGATGAGTGGTTTTTTATTATTTCTCTGAATGCTCAGACTGCTTTGGCGCAGACGGTGAATAACCGTCTTTACTGTTCTCTCCGTGGCTGTAGTGAGCCGCAAAGATCCAAACAGATCCGATGACGAAGATAATCGCACAGAACAGACCAAACAAGGTATTTCCGACTTGAACAGTTCCGTTCTCGCTCTCTGTCATGTGCATAAACATGAACAGCTGCAAGAATGCTTGAATGAACGCAAAACCAAAGATAATCCATAGTTTTGCGGAACTGCCAATTTCAGCTCCAATCGCAATCCAGAATGCTAAGACTGTCAGCACAATGGATAGGATAAAGCCAACTACGTGTTTCCAAGGGAAGTGTTCGTGCTCTGCTGAGGAATGTGTTTTTCCAGCCATATCACAAAAGCCCCCCTAATCCGATCAAGTAAACAGCTGTGAAGATGAAAATCCATACAACATCAAGGAAATGCCAGTATAGACTTGAGATGAAAATCTTCGCTGCTGTTTGTGGAGTTAATCCACGCTTTTTAATTTGGAACAAGATCCCGGTAATCCAGAAGATACCGATCGATACGTGTAATCCGTGAGTTCCTAAAAGTACAAAGAATGCAGACCAATACGCACTTGTATGGATGCTCGCACCTTCATGTACATAATGGAAGAACTCGAAAAGCTCAAATCCAACGAAGCCTGCACCTAGAAGCAGTGTGAGAATCGTCCAGATGACAACCCCTTTTGTACTTCCACGGCGCATTTCATGAACAGCAATCCCGCATGTAAATGAACTAACCAATAGCAGGAATGTCATGATCAATACAAGCTTCATATCAAACAGCTCAGCTGGTAAAACGCCGCCAGCTGTTCTGCCATGTAGAACAAAGTAGGTCGCAAAAAGTGTTGAGAACAACACGATTTCCGCGCCAAGGAATATCCAGAAACCAAGGATGTTTAAACGTCCGGTTTCAGACTGATATTCAAGCGGTGCATTTGCATAGCTGCTATCATTATGTCCCATTACTTCTGCGCCTCCTTATTCTTTTTCTCTGTTTCAATGACTTCTTCAACAGGAATATAGTAGCCATCGTCATATTCGAATGAACGTAAAATCATCGTTGCGAATACACCGATTAAGCCAATAACGCCAATCCAGTACCATTCAAATACAAGACCGAATGCACCAAGTCCAAAGAATGCAGACATGATCAGCGGTCTGCCTGAATTGTGCGGCATGTGAATTTTCTTGAATTCTTTTTCAGGATGAACGTCTACATTGTTTTGCTTCCAATGATGGAATGCATCTTGTGTTGTCACTTCTGGAAGTGCTGCAAAGTTATAATGCGGCGGAATTGCAGAAGATGTCGCCCAGTCAAGTGTACGTCCCTCTCCCCAGCTGTCTCCAGACACTTCACGTTTTGAGTGTCTCCAGCTGTAGTAAATGTTGTAGCAAAGGATGATGAATCCGATACCCATCATAAATGCACCAATTGTTGAAATAAAGTTGAGTGCAGTCCAGCCATCTTCTGGTCCATACGTATAAATACGTCTTGGCATTCCTTGCAGTCCTAGGAAGTACTGCGGGAAGAAACAGATATTAAATCCGATCATGAATACCCAGAAGAACCATTTGCCGATTCTTTCGTTTAACTTGTAACCAAACATTTTTGGATACCAGAAAACAAGACCAGCAAAACAAGCAAATACAGTACCTGCGATTAATACATAGTGGAAGTGGGATACAAGGAAGTACGTATTATGGTACTGGTAATCCGCAGCTGCCATCGCAAGCATTACCCCAGTTACACCACCGATTACGAAGTTCGGGATGAAACCAAGTGCCCAAAGCATTGGTGATGTAAAGCTGATACGGCCTCGATACATCGTAAAGAGCCAGTTAAAGATTTTCACACCTGTTGGTACAGAAATCGCCATTGTTGTAATCGAGAAGAATGAGTTAACCGCTGCACTGTTCCCCATTGTAAAGAAGTGGTGAACCCACACAAGGAAACTAAGAACAGAGATTGCTACAATCGAGACAACCATCGCTTTGTAACCAAACAACTGCTTTCTTGAGAACGTCGCAAAAATTTCTGAGAAAATACCGAAAGCCGGCAGGATCACAATATATACCTCAGGATGTCCCCAAATCCAGAATAGGTTCGCCCAAAGCATCGGCATACCGCCTGCTTCGAGTGTAAAGAATGAAGAACCGAATAAACGATCAAATGTCATAAGTGCTAAAGCAACTGTTAGTACAGGGAATGCAAACACGATGATGACAGACGTAATCAATGTTGTCCATGTAAACATTGGCATACGCATTAGTGTCATACCTTTTGTACGCATTTTTAAGATGGTCACCATGAAGTTAATACCTGTCATAAGTGTACCAATACCTGCAATTTGGAGCCCGAGCAAGTAGTAGTTCTGTCCAGGTCCTGGTGAGAAATCATTTCCGGCGAGCGGCATGTAACTCGTCCAGCCTGCACTTGGTGATCCTCCAATAACGAAGGAAATGTTGAACAGCATTGCTCCGACCATGAATGTCCAGAAGCTAAGGTTGTTCAAATAAGGGAATGCAACGTCACGTGCACCAATTTGAAGAGGAACAACGACGTTGATTAAACCAATTAAAAATGGCATCGCCATGAATAGAATCATGATCGTACCATGTGTTGTAAAGATTTCATTATAGTGGTTTGAATCTAAAAACGTATTATTAGGAAGCGCCAGCTGCGCGCGCATCATCAGTCCGTCTACCCCACCGCGGAAGAACATAATCACAGCAGCAAGGATATACATGATTCCAAGCTTTTTATGATCAACTGATGTCAGCCATTCTTTCCAGAGCCATTTCCACTTTTTAAAGTAGGTTAAAACAAACACGATGGCAATGGAGGTAAGAGCGATAGAAATTTGCGCACCAAGAATTAATGGGTCTCCAGTTACAAAAAACTCATCCCATTTTAAATGCATAACGGCCTCCTCCTTTCCTTAGTCAGTTTATTCTGTTTCTAATTTTCTTTTATAGTTCTTCACATTCTCGAAAGGATCTGTCTTGGAATGCGGAGAAACTGCTTGATAACCTAAACGTTTGCGTGCTTGGAGTGCATATTCAGAATCCTCTCCATGCTTTGCAAAGGATAAATGTGTTGATGAGAATGTCTGCACATCTGCAGCATCAGGAAGCATCAAGTAGTCATACGTTTTCTTCGTTAACTTTGGTGCTTCTTTCTTCGTTTTGTTTACCCATTTATCATAGTCAGACTGCGTCATCGCATTGACTTTGAATTTTTGCTGAGCAAAGCCCTCGCCTGTGAAGTTGGCGTTTCTTCCTTGGTATGTGCCTACTTCATCAGCTTGAAGATATTGTTCCATTTCCATTCCAGCCATCGCATACTTCTCCCCGCCTAGCTGAGGAATCCATAGTGATGCCATTGTATCAGCGGAAGTGATTTTGAATAAAATCGGCTGATCTTTTGGAATGTTTAAGTAGTTCACTGTCTCAATATTTTCCTCTGGATAGCTAAAGATCCATTTCCAATCAACAGCTGTCGCATAAACGACAAGTGGATCTTTATGGCTTGTTGCTTGAGGTGCTTCTTCCAAAGAGTAAATTGTTTTTACAGTTGGAATCGAAAGAGCAGCAACGATTAATATTGGGATCACTGTCCAGACAACTTCTAGAAGCGTATTCCCGTGTATTTCTGGGTTATAAGAGGCGTTTCCAACGTCCTTACGCTCACGGTATTTAACCAAAATGATGGTAAACAGTACAAATACCGCACCAACGATAAAGAGCATGAATCCGATAGATAAAAGGATTAAGTCTTTTTGTTGTGCTGCGACTGGTCCTTTAGGATCTAAAACAGCGATATTGCTGCAACCTCCTAATACAAAAACACTCACGAGCATCGCTAATAAAAGCATAGGTTTAATGGCTCTGAACAAGAAGATCACCATCCTTCCTTAAATAATGTATAAATTGCTGAATAATTGTGAAAAGCCATCTGCCTTCGAAAACTTTTCTTCCCTTTGTAATGCTATCAAAATCTGTTAGAGTTAGCTTCCCTTTTTTCAAAAGTTCATTTATTTTTCAACAGATTTCTCTCAAAATGTCATAAATTCGACATAAATTTATATTATTGCATACACAATAAATTTCTAGGATTTTGAAAAGTTGAGAGTTGAAGGCAAAGGACAAACAATCAAGAACTTTGTCAAATTTAGGTTTACCACAATAAAAAAGTTTGGTCAAATTTCAATTTAACTTAATGAAATTTTATCTAGGTAAACAATTTTAAAATAGGTAGCCCCACATTTAACAAAAACCTTACTTATTTTAACGCAAGTTGACAAGAAAAGAAAGTATCGATCCTCTGACTATGTGCTGTAAGAATTGGCAATCATGATGAATATGTGGAATCCCGCTAAATGACTTCCAGAAAAAAACCGACTCAGCGCCGGCATTTTGCAATTATTCATCTCTTACTAAAATATCAGGGCGTCTATAGATGTCCCCTTCATGTTCAATGTCAATGTATGTCCACCTGCCTGTATAGGTTAAAAAGCGGTTCCCCTCTTTCTCTACGACCATCGTATCCTCTGACTTCAATCCAGGCAATGAAGGGTTCCAAGTAAACACTTGATGCAGCTGAATTTCTTCCTTCGATGAGGGAATTGCAATGATTTCTCTAGATACAAAGCCCGTTTTCCCTCCTTGATGAAGCTTTTTCCAGCTATCAGGGAAACCCTCTTTTTCATACTGAGCAATACCTGCTTTCAATACATCTCCCAAGGTCTTACCAGGGCGCGTGGCGGCATTCATGACCGTGTCAATTCGTGCAAGCCGCTCTTTGTTCTCTTCAAGCTCCTTTGGAAGCTGACCGAAGTAAACAGACCTTGTGACATTCGCCACGAGTCCATGCCGTTCAGCACATAAGACAACAAGCGCATGCTTTTGAAGTGCTTTGTCTGTCGGAATTGGATGACGGTATTGATGAATCCGGTCATCTGTTGCCACAAGCAGTACCTCTATCGTCATTCCCTGCGCGATCGCTTTTTGAGCCGCAAGCGAAGCGATTTCGTGCTCCGTCTGTCCTGGAACGATTTCTTTACAGACACTCTCTGCAATGACCGCTGTTTCATGACAAAGCGTTTCATATTGGCGGAGCTGTGATGCAGAAAGAATGGATCGGACTTGCGACAAATCCGGCTCGATCCATTCGAATCCATCCATTTGAATGTCTGACCCGATCCGTTTGTCTTTTGTGAGTGTTTGAATGTGTGCCGTATCATCCTCAAACCAATCCATCGTTACCACTTGAAATGGGTGATCGATATAGGCCATCTCTTCTTCAATGATCCGCTTTTCTTCCATTTGATTCACAATGAGGACGATGTCGTCTTTTAACACAAGCAGCTTGCACACGCCCTCTGGTGTATTTAACACGATGTGATTTCTTCTCCCTCCTGTCAGCCAGGAGAAGTTATTACGCTTTTGAATCAAGACACCGTCGAGCTGTTTTTCTTCCATTAATGTTCTTACTTGTTCAATCATCTAATCACCTGCCTATATGAGTGTATGAATGAAACGTTTAAAAGCTGTTTTCCCTTGCTCGGTTCTTTTAAACACACCCGCCTGTGAGAGAATACGAGAAAAAATCATACCGACTTCTTTTTGTAAAATAGCTTCTGCATTGTCCTCTGTAAAGGTATTCTCTTCAAGCAGACGCTTTGCCCATGTTTCGTGTTTCGTGATAGCAGGGCGGGCTTTGATTTCTTCAAGGGGGTTTTTGGATAACAGCGCTTCTTTTAATTGACTTAATTCCTCTGCTAATCTACCAGGAAGAACTGCAAGACCCATCACTTCAATTAATCCGATATTCTCTTTTTTAATATGATGGACTTCTTCGTGCGGGTGGAAAATTCCATCCGGGTGCTGCTTGTTTGTACGATTATTGCGCAGCACTAGATCTAATTCATAGTCATCTCCATGGCGGCGTGCAATTGGTGTAATGGTATTATGCGGCGTCTCTCCTGTATGAGCTAGCAGCTCCACTTCTTGATCTGAATATATTTTCCACTCGTTTAAGATAAAGTCTGCTGCGTCTGCAAGCTTCTGCCGGTCGCTGCTTCGAAGGCGGATGACAGACATCGGCCATTTCACAATGCCAGCCCTCACATTCGGAAAGGCATTCAGAGAAAAGACCTCTTCCACCTCCGCTTTCGCCATCGGAAATTCATGCGCACCGCCCTGAAAATGGTCATGACTTAATATACTGCCCCCGACAATCGGAAGGTCGGCGTTCGATCCGATGAAATAGTGCGGGTACATATATATGAAAGAAAGCAATCGTTCAAAGGTCTTTTTGGTGATGCTCATCGGCTCATGTTCGCCTTTGAACACAATGCAGTGCTCGTTGTAATACACATAAGGTGAAAATTGTAGAAACCAAGATTCATCTGTGAGTGTCACAGGAATGATCCGGTGATTCTGTCTCGCTGGATGGTTGATGCGCCCCCCAAACCCAACGTTTTCTTTACAAAGGAGACAAAGAGGATATTGTTTTTGACTAAGCTTTTTGGCTTCAGCGATTGCTTTTGGGTCCTTTTCCGGCTTTGATAGATTGATTGTGATCTCCAGCACGCCATCATCTGTTGGTGTAAACCACTGCACATTTTTGGCGATTCTGCCTGTATGAATATAGTGTGCGTGCTGCTGCATTTCATAGAACCAGCTTGTAGCAGCCTCTGGCCCTTCATGCTGGCGCTTCTCTTCAAACTTTGCGTAGATGACACTTGGAGGCGCCACCAAGCATCCCATGATTTTCGCATCTAGTAAATCGCGATACGTATCCGTCCCCTCAGGGATAAGGCCAGTCTCAACTGCCCAATCCAGCATCGGCATTAAGATGTCTTCAAGCTCCGCCTCCAATGAGACTGTTCTTGGCTCAGCTTCATCCAGCCCAAGCACCTCAAGCAGCCGATTTCTCGTATACTCGATATCTAGTGGTGTGATCAGCTCTTGATTAATTCCGTATTGAATCAGCTGTTCCAGTTTTTCAAAAATATCAACCGACATTCTCTCTGTCCCCTCTCTTGCCTGCCTGTTACGCGTTATTTACTCTGGTAGCCGTCTGGATGCTTCTGAAGCCAATCCCACGCACTTTGAATGATAGTGTGAAGGTCAGCATATTGAGGTGTCCACCCTAATTCTTGCAGCGCTTTTTTAGAAGAAGCAATCAGCTTTGCTGGATCTCCCGCGCGTCTGTCAGCCACCTGTGCTGGGATCGCATGCCCCGTGACGTTTCTAACAGCATCTACTACCTGCTTCACGGAGAAACCTGTGCCATTCCCTAAGTTATATGTTGCACTTCCTTTTCCAGCGCGCAGACGATCAACAGCTAAGATGTGCGCCTCTACTAAATCCATGACATGAATGTAATCCCTAATACACGTGCCGTCCTCTGTCTCATAATCATCACCGTAAATCATGATCTGATCTCGTTTTCCTAAAGCCACTTGCAGAATAATCGGAATGAGATGTGTCTCAGGCTGATGATCCTCTCCGACAAGTCCTTCTGTATGAGCGCCAGCTACATTAAAGTAGCGAAGCACGACGTATTTCATTCCATATGCCTGCTCAGACCACTTCAGCATTTTTTCAATGGCTAGTTTCGTTTCTCCATAAGGATTGGTTGGATTCGTCTCATCCGTTTCAACGATCGGCATTCGCTTTGGTTCACCATATGCGGCAGCGGTTGAAGAGAAAACGATGTGTTTCACATCAAATTCATTCATCACCTGAAGTAAGGCTGTTGCTCCTCCAACGTTGTTGTCATAGTACTTTAGCGGGTCTATTACACTCTCACCGACAAGTGAATCTGCGGCAAAGTGCAACACCGCTTCTATTTGATGCGTTTTGAAAACCTGTCTTAAAAAATCTTGATCTCGTAAATCTCCCTCTTCTAAAATAGCTCCCTCCAAAACAGCTTCTTTGTGGCCTGTCTGCAAATTATCCACCACTACTACTTGTTCGCCTTTCGCTAAAAGAGCCGCTACGGCATGACTGCCAATGTACCCTGCTCCCCCGCACACTAAAATCGCCATTACACTTCCTCCTTCGTGAGTTCTCTTGCGCCGCCTCCAATTCCAGCTGTGTAAAAAGAGGCGTGAATGCCCGTCTTCTCTTGATAAATCGCACCCGTTTCTTCTATAAATGATGCCAGCTGCTTTTCTTTCACAATACTGATCGTGCAGCCGCCAAAACCCGCGCCCGTCATACGAGAGCCAATCGTTCCAGGATGGAGCCAAGCGGCTTCTGCCAGTGTATCTAGTTCAAATCCAGTCACTTCATAATCATTCTTTAAAGAGAGATGAGAAGCCTTCATAAGCGCACCTATTTCTTCCATCTTACCATCTTTCAAAAATTTAACTGCTTTTATGGTCCGATCGTTTTCTGTCACCACGTGTCTTGCACGTTTGCGGCACGTTTCATCCTGAATCAAATGGGCATGTTCGGCAAATTCATCCGCCGTAAGCTCACATAAGTGGGCAAGATCGATTTCTTTTCGTAAATCGTTTAAAGCTGATTGACACTCTGACCGGCGTTCATTGTATTTGGAATCTGCCAGTGTCCGCTTTTTGTTTGTATTGGCAATGACAAGCGCCAGTCCCTCTTGCCGAAACGGACTGTATTGAAAATCAAGGGTATCGCAATTAAGCAAGATGGCGTGATCTTCTTTTCCAAGAGCAATTGAAAACTGATCCATGATGCCGCAATTGACGCCAATAAATTCATTTTCTGCACGCTGCGAAAGGAGGGCAAGACGGGCATTTGAAACGCCGAATGAATGCCATTCATTGATGCAGACGGCGGTGACAAGCTCAATCGAGGCAGAGGAAGACAGGCCTGCGCCATTGGGAATATTGCCGCCGTATACAATGTCAAAGCCTTCTTCTATCTTCATCCCTGCTTCAATAAACTGATGGAACACACCCTTCGGATAATTCGCCCAGCCACCTGACTCTAAGTAAGCGATTTCAAAAAGGTCGAATTCTTTCACACCATCGCCGGCAAAGTTCAAGGAATACATTCTCACGCGGCCATCTGACCGCTTTGCACATGCTGCATATGTACCGAGAGTAAGCGCACAAGGGAATACATGACCTCCATTGTAATCTGTATGTTCACCAATCAAGTTCACTCTTCCCGGGGCAAAAAAATAGCGAAGTTCTTCTTCTTTATCCCCAAATTGCTGGTGAAATGCCGTGCGTAACATATCGATCATATCCATTCCCCTTTTCTCTTCTGATACTCTTATTTTAGTTGCCTGAACTGCGTAAGTTCAATGGTAAAAATATCGTTAAAAAATACCCTTTTTTTGCTGTGAATGGTACGATGTGATATGAGGTGTACCATGATTCAAAATAGAAAAAGGTTGTTTTTTGCTGTGAGGGAGGTTTTCCAATTTGAAGAAAGAAGCATTTGCATTTCGTTTTCACCATTCTGATGTTACATTGCCGGCACAAATATGGTCTGTTGGCTGGGAGGTTCAATCATCTTCGTTATACAGCTGGAATGGCGTGGAGCGAAAGGATCAGGGCAAGTGCATCTTTCAGCTCACACTATCTGGACACGGCATGATTGAAATCGGACAGAAGCGGTTCAAAGTCTTGCCGGGTCAGGCCTTTCTTGTGAAAAGCCCAAGTGCCTATCAATATTATTTTCCAGAGGACAGTGAGCATTGGGAATTTCTCTATTTGACGCTTTATGGGGAAGCCTGCGATCTTTGCTTTGACCAATTTATAGGTCAAGGAAAGCAGGTCATGCGTTTTCATCCTCATTCCAAACCGATCCGCCTGCTGAAGAAAATTTATGATGAAGCCAGTGAAAGACGGATTACCAATTCATTTGAGGGGTCTAGCCTTGCTTATCAATTTGTCATGGAACTGTATTCATATTTGCCAAAGCTTGAGGGACAAATGGAGAAATGGCCTGAGCCCATCGTCCAAGCGGCCTTGTTTGCCAGCCATCATTTTCACGAGGAAATTGGCCCAGACGATATGGCAGCTGCGGCACGTTTATCCAAAAGTCATTTTACGAGGGAATTCAAAAAGGCCACTGGCTTCACACCAATTCATTACTTAACCAATATCCGGTTAGAGAAGGCGGAAACATTATTAAAAACAACGAAATACTCAATTGAAGAAATCGCCATACAGTGCGGCTACCGAAATGCGAATTACTTGAATAAAGTCTTTCGAAAAAAAATCGGCATGTCTCCAAAGCAACTGCGGGAAACAAGCGATGCATAATAAAAAGCAGCCGCTGCATCATTGGCTGCTTCTTTTACGCTTTTGACAGATCAACATGAATTCTCCCTTGTCTTAAAACAATGGTCATTTGCGTGTCAGGGGTCATTAAGTTTTCTAAAATGTCCGTTGCCGTTTGAAGCGCAATGTCCATTCGGTTGATCTTTTCCTTTTCTTGTTCCGAAAACGCTTCTGGATGTGCGGTCATTTCTTTGACTAGCCTCAGCACTTGTTCATGCTGCTTTTCTGTTTGTTGATATATGGCATCATATAAGTCGTCTGGCCTGCTGCTCATTTCACATCACCTATCTTTTTTTATGTGTTAAATCGCATCTTCTTTTGTTTTCTTGAAGACGAACCACTTACTGGCGACATAATTGACCACCACAATCACAAAGTTGACGAGAATTTTTGCGACGGTTTCATTGAGTGCCATTTGGCTCACAAATAAAATCATCAGCCCCAGATCTACACCTAGAGACATGAGACGGACACTAAAAAATGAAGAAAGCTCACGCATGAGGCCTTTTGTGTCACGAGCCTTTTGCTTGAAGACATACTTCTTATTGGTGATATAAGCAAAGAGAACAGCAAATACCCATGAAATAACCGTAGCTGTTTTGTAATCCATGGAAAACATCTCAACGAATAAATAGAAGCTGACGATATTGACAATGGTTGTACACACACCCATCACAAGATACATGACAACTTCTCGATACTTTTGAAAAAGGCTATACATGTCTTTCTTCATTCCTTCTTGGTGGTTTCTGTTTCTTTTAGAATACCATCTTGAGAAGAATTTCCCAAACGAACAATATGTACGTCCTGCAAAGATGAAATTTGTTCTACTCGATGGTAAATGTCATCACAATGGGTTTATATGAGTCAAATGATTTAGGTCTTTATCATTATTTTAATTTATAATCTTTCAACTGACTTTACAATTGTTTATTATTAGAAGTAAGATTTCAATATTTATGGGTTTTTTAGTCATTTCTTTAGGGACGTGGTAGGTGATAGATCTTACAAAATAGGTTAAATGTCATCATTTTTCGACAAAAATTTATTTTGCGCTGTTTTCAACCACACGTACAGTTACTAGACGGTTTGTTCAAGTCATTGGTTGCAGTGAATATGTCTTATTGAACTGGAGGATATTATGGATACGCAAGTGAAAAGAAGAGTTGACGAAGAGTGGGTTTATTTGATTCAGGAAGCGAAAAAAATTGGACTAGGCATCGAAGAAATACAAGCTTTTCTAACATCCAACGGTGATCAGAAGATGATAAACAAACCGTAAATCAACGCCGTTATCCTTTGTCTTTCAGACTGCTTTGGCTAAAAGTTCTGACCTGTCAATTGACCTTTTGAAAATCCTTTCATGACGATACGCTACAATAATTGAACACCTCTCCATGCCAATCCCTTCACTCAATGGGGTTCTGTCTTTCTATATTAGGAGGACAGTCCATTTTATGTTCTTTATATGATCTCTTTTTAGCCGCCATTCATGAAAATTGTCCTTCTCTCGTTATAAAACCAAGCTGCCCACCCATATATTAAACATGAAAACAACGAGAAAGCAGAAAGGTGGGTAGAGCGTGAGTTCAGGTTCCCTTTCGTATTATCACCAAAAATATGAAAAAGCGAGACAAACATTTCTTGCAAATTATCGATAGAAAGCACCCTTTTCGGGTGCCTTTTTTATGATATACTGTCATAAACAGCCAGATCGTCTCATATGCATTGGAGTACCTTGTCCCTAATTCGTACAAAGGAGGAAACAATGGCAGACAAAAAAGTTCATTATAAGAAGGTTGCCGCTTCAGAGGATTTTCGAAAACTTCTTGAGGAAAAACGCAGATTTATCGTACCGATGACGATTTTCTTTTTTCTCTTTTACTTTTCACTTCCGGTTGCTACATCCTACTTCACCTTTTTGAACACGCCGGCAATTGGCGCGATCTCATGGGCTTGGTTATTCGCCCTCACACAATTTGTCATGACCTGGGTTTTATGTGGACTTTATGCGAAAAAAGCAGCTAAGTTCGACAATTATGTAAGCGCTTTAAAAACTGAATCAAGAGGTGATGACGAATGAGCATGACCGCTTTTATTTTATTCGTAGCGATCGTAGGACTCACATTGGTCATCACATATTTTGCTGCGAAAAAAACAAGCAATGCGAGTGATTTTTACACAGCAGGCGGAGGTCTGACTGGGTTTCAAAACGGCCTTGCCATTGCTGGAGACTATATGTCTGCTGCATCATTTTTAGGGATTGCTGGCATGATCGCGTTAAACGGATTTGACGGCTTTTTCTATAGCATTGGTTTTCTAGTAGCGTACCTTGTCGTTCTTTACGTTGTGGCTGAACCGCTTCGAAATCTGGGGAAATATACGATGGCCGATATGATCGCTGCACGATTTAAGCGCCCTGTCATTCGAGGGGTTGCCGCCTTTAATACCATTACAGTCTCTACTTTTTATATGATTGCACAGCTTGTTGGGGCAGGTGCATTAATCAAACTGCTTCTTGGCATTGATTACTGGATTGCGGTACTGATCGTGGGTGTCCTGATGACCATTTATGTCGTGTTTGGCGGCATGATTGCGACCAGCTGGGTACAGATCACAAAGGCTGTGCTTCTCATGCTTGGGACGTTAATTATTTCTCTGCTTGTGTTTGCAAAGTTTGATTTTAGTCTGCTGAAGATGTTTGAACAGATGAAAACAGCGACCCCGCTCGGTGGGGCATTTCTTCACCCGGGAAATAAATATGATGTGCCTTTAGAGACACTATCTTTGAACCTTGCTTTAGTGCTTGGGACAGCAGGTTTGCCGCACATTTTGATCCGGTTTTATACGGTCAAAGATGCCATTTCTGCGCGTAAATCTGTTCTATCCGCTACGTGGATCATCGGGATCTTTTATTTAATGACGGTTTTCCTTGGCTTCGGCGCTGCTGCATTTGTTGGAACAGAAGCGATCACAGCAGCAGATGCAGCAGGAAATATGGCCGCTCCACTGCTCGCTCAAGCTCTTGGAGGAGATTTGTTATTTGCCTTTGTTTCCGCTATTGCCTTTGCGACTATTTTGGCGGTGGTAACGGGTCTCGTCCTATCCGCCGCGTCTGCTTTTGCCCATGATTTTTATAGTCAGATTATCCGCAAAGGAAAAGCGAGTGAACGGGAGCAGGTGAAGGCGGCACGCTTTGCTTCCATCGGCGTGGCGATCCTCTCTATCATTCTTGCATTATTTGCCCAATCCTTAAACGTCGCTTTTCTTGTGTCTCTTGCCTTCGCAGTGGCGGCAAGTGCGAACTTACCTTTGATTATCTTCACTGTTTTTTGGAAACGATTTAACTCTACGGGTGCCATCGCAGGAAGCTTAACAGGCCTTCTGAGCGCACTAATCATCGTCTCGCTCAGCCCAAGCGTCTGGGACCCATCAGGAGCAGCTATCTTCACAGGAGAGCCGCTCATCCCGCTGTCGAACCCTGGGATTATCTCAATTCCACTCGGATTCCTTGCCGCATACTTAGGTACGATATTCTCTTCTGAAAAAGCAGATGAAGATACCTTTACAGAAATTCAAGTAAAGGCACATACAGGCATGCATATGGATACTGATGCATAAGGAAAAGCCGGCTGCTCAGCCGGATTTTTAATAGCGCTGGAATAACTCTGTGTTTTTCGGAACGTTTTCTAAATAAACGATCTTCCCTTGGTCGTCCAGCTCTGCGATATCAATTCCTTCTGCTGTATAGACACGGCCATCCGAAAGCTTTCCGCAAACGGCCCAGTTTGTTTCATACTTTCCGTCTTCTCTTTTCATCCACCCATCCCACATGTGCTTAATGTCATCATGTACGTGGAAAAATGTGTTCAAAAATTGTGTGAATGCTTGGATTCCAGGCTTTTGAGCGCCATTTAAGACAATCATGACATCGTCAGAAAACAATGCCAGCAATTCATCCATTTGCTCCTGCCCTTTTCCCGCTTCATCGTATCGACGAAAATACGTATCGAGCACTTCCATGTGTATTCTCCTTTATTTACCTGTCATTTCGAAAATAATCGAACTATATGATTGTACACAATTTTTTCTCTCCTGTCTATTTTCCCTGGCATAAGAAAAGACATAAATTGATCCAATCCATGTCTCCTTCAGATTAAAGGGATGCTTTTTCTGCTACAACAAGTGATTTCAGCTCTGCTGCTGCTTTTTTTGGAGCGGTGTTCTGGCTAATGGCGCTAATGATGCTCACACCATCTGCCCCAGCTTGTATCACTGATGCAGCGTTGTCGTATGTGATACCTCCGATACCAACAATCGGAATCTGAAGGCCATGACGGCGGACTTCCTTGATCAAAGACACCCCTTGGACACTGCGTGTATCCTTTTTCGTTTCTGTTGGATAGACTGGGCCCATCCCGACATAATCTGCTCCGTCCTTCATGGCTTGTTTTACTTCATCTAGGTTATGCGTCGACACGCCTAATATTTTATTCCCGATCCTTTCTCTGACGTCTTTTGCGTTTGTGTCTTCCTGTCCAACATGAACACCATCTGCATCAAGATCAAGCGCTAGCTGTACATCATCATTCACAATAAAAGGAACATTCGCTTCTTGGCAAAACGCTTGAATTTGACGAGCCAATTGTTTCTTCTCATCACCTTGCAAGGCTTTTTCACCCTTTTCACGAAATTGAAACATAGTGATTCCGCCTTGAATGGCCTCTTTCACAACATCAAGCGGCTGCCTCGTTGTATTCGCTGTTCCCATAATAAAATAAACCGATAATTGCTGTTTGATTTGCTGTTGATCAGCCTTTGTCATGTGAAACTCCCCCTATTTTCCCTAACGTCAGCACATCATCTCCGGCGGTGTGTGATAGTGCGTTTAACAATTCCATTTGAAAAGTTCCCGGTCCTTTATCCTTTGCGTGCAGAGCTGCCCTTTCAGCGGCGACACCATAAAACATCAATGCAGCTGCCGACGCATGAAGCGGCTGTTCACCCGCTGCACAAAATGCCCCGATGACAGACGTCAGCAAACAGCCGGTTCCCGTCACCTTGGTGAGCCATTCATGTCCATTATGAATGGACAGCACCTCATCTCCATCTGACACCACATCGACTTTTCCTGTGATGACCACTATTGTCTGAAGTGCAATGGACGCTTGTTTGGCTAATGCCGATACATCTCCATTGGCGGCTTTCACATCAACGCCTTTTGACTCCCAGCCATCCACTCCAAGTAAATAAGCTACTTCAGCAGCATTTCCTCTGACAACGGTGATTTTCACTTTCTCTAACAGCTGTTTAGCGGCATTCGCTCGAAACGTTGTCGCACCGACGCCGACAGGGTCTAACAAAACAGGTACACCTTTTTCATTGGCGGCTTGTCCAGCGAGTATCATGGCTTCCACCATTTCCTTAGTCAATGTACCAATATTAAGCACAAGTGCATCCGCTAATTGCGCCATTTCAGCCACTTCTTCTTTGGCGTTTGCCATGACTGGCGAAGCACCTAAAGCAAGCAGTCCATTCGCTGTAAAATTCGTCACGACTTGATTGGTGATATTATGAACGAGTGGATTTTTTTCTCGAACCTTCTCCAATAAATGAGACGCGCAGCTTGTTTTCATCCGTATCGTCCTCCCTTTTACTCTGCATCCCACACATAGGATTTCGTATGCTTTAACCATTCTCTTGCCGCAAACGACAAATAGCGGTCTTTACGCCAAATGACACCTAAAT
>Ga0209463_1000151_pt1 | contig 65384 bp, 56 predicted proteins | sample AgamicMgSfrz_FD_187169 | JGI IMG/M metagenome (GOLD analysis project Ga0209463, IMG submission 187169) | Agave microbial communities from Guanajuato, Mexico - Mg.Sf.rz (SPAdes) (version 2) | ecosystem: Host-associated > Plants > Phyllosphere > Phylloplane/Leaf | place: Guanajuato, Mexico... | reverse complement strand
ACATCTATCCTAAGCAGGTTCCCCATTGTACTAATTCCGTACTTATAAAACAACTCCAAACATATTCTTATAAAAGAATGAGGAGGAGGTCGAAGTAGTGAAAAAGGTTAATGTTGGGTTGCGCCCGATTGTAAGTAAGATTAATTTACCTACTGTGTTGAAAACAGCTGTACTTCCAGGTGATTCTGTTGAGAGATTATTTATTGCTACACAGGTGGGCGAAATTTTTTATGTGGATGAGGAGGAAATAAGGACTTTTTTAGATATTAGTCTGCAGGTTATTAAATTGGGTTCTCAAGGTGGATATGATGAACGGGGCTTATTGGGACTTGCGTTTCACCCTGACTTTTTTCATAATGGTTTGTTTTATCTTCATTATTCTATGGCTGGTTCACAAGGATCAGGTGTACAGCCTAAAGATTTTAAGCCAGATCCGTGTAATCCTAAAACATTGAATTTGAGATGGACAAATAGAGAATCTCACTATGATCATATTGATACGGTTGAAGAATGGGGATTACAGTCAAATGGGCATCCAAAAAAACTGCGGACACTGCTTAGCTTAAGAAGACCTTTTTCGAATCATAATGGTGTAAACAGTTTGAATTTTTCCCCTGAAACCGGGAAGCTAGTTTTTACAAATGGAGATGGTGGATCAGGCTATGATCCATTTAATTTAAGTCAGGATGATATGGAGATTGCCGGTAAGATAATAGAAATAGATGTTAGAAAGAATACCCACACTAATAACCCACCTATAGTTACTCGTTTTAATGAGCTGCCCCCAGCCAGTCAGGAATTGCTCACAGTGATGGCGAAGGGGGTTAGAAATATAACAGGCATTTCATTTCAAAAGGTTTATAATCAGTACATTAAATATACAGGAAATGTCGGGCAAGAATTAGTCGAGTCAATTTTTGCTTTCAATCATTATAGGCCAATACCAGTTACTCAGATTGTTAAAGCATATGATATGAATGCAAAGCTTAACCAAAAAGGATTGATAAACCTTGGCTGGCGAGGGTGGGAAGGTGATTTTCCTACAGCAATCATAAGAGATTGTAGTAATAATCCAGCGTTAGATCAGAAAATATCTGCTTTTTATAATGAAGCAATAGCACTTTCAGGGCATCGCCTTCAGCCTTTAACAAGCTACTTTCATGATGATGCCAGACCTGATAAGTTTAGTGGAACAGCACTTACGGGCATTCAGCCATATCTTGGCAGTGACATTCCTGGTTTAACAGGAAAAGTGATTTTTACCGATGTTGTGCGGAAGGATTCAGAACCAAAAAGAGGGACTTTAGCATATACGTCTTTAAAACGAGACGGTAAACAAAACGACTTTAGCGTGATTAATGCTGATTATGATTTTGGCACACAATCAGCATATTATGTTAGTTTAGGAGCAAATCTTAATCAAACTAAATTATATTTAGGTGTTTTTGGTTCTATGAAAGTGACAGATTATAACCAAGGGACCATTTTCGAAATAGTGCCATGAATGGAGATTTAGCTAGTAAATTCCTCTTAATCTTTTAAATATCAGTAACGCAATTTCAACCCATAACCAGCTGTATAGGAAAGAAAAGATAAAGATTATTCCAATTGTAAGTAGTGAGAAGGAATTAGAGAAGGCCGGCCCTAAAATGGGAAAGCGTAAAATATACAGTAATATGCTAATTCCTAATGTTAAAGAAAAAGCTCCAGCGGCAATAATACTTAATCTTGACTTGAAGAGGTAAAAGGACAGCCCGATACCAAGTCCTAATAACCCTGTTGTAAAAGGAAACACAATTAGTTCGGTTGGCTGCAGGATAAATAACAATATTATTGCTTGAAAAAAGACCATTGCTCCAAATGGAACGGAAAGCATGACATATAACAAAATAGGTGCTGTGGCAAGGGGGCTTAAAACATACCCTATACCTGGAAAAAAGCCGCCAGCAGACTGAAAGATAGCTGCAAAACAAGCGAAAATCGAACCTAATATAAGCTTTTTCGTTTTTGTATGTTTAGTAGTGAAGGTTTTTTGAGCTAGCTGGATCTCAGTGGAAATAGCATTGAATAAATACATTTTTTTCACCTCATTCTAACTGCTTTCTTACAGTATATAGAAGCGGGGATAGTAATATTAATAAAACCAAGCAGGCCCTAAGCTGGACTGCTTGGTTTTATTTTATCCATACAGGCTCTTGTCGGTATTAACCATCATAGAATGTCTGTTAAGGGAAATCACCGTGAAAAGGGGAATGTTATGAATAATTATTATCGAACCGTTAGTAATCAGCCAGGTGTAATTTCAATTGCACGTGGTGATGTAACTGGTGATAGAGTTCTTGATAATGTCTACTTAACGGGAGTGAAAACTTCAGCTAGTCCTTTTGTTCAGAATATTACTCTCCATATCCAAGATGGGAAAACTGGAAATATACAAAGTGTACCGCTTCGCGAAAATGCCGGTTATAATCCTACAATTTTTTTAGGGGATTTTACTGGAAATGGCGTAGACGATATTTTCATAAGTATTGCGACAGGCGGCAGCGGCGGAATAATGTATCATTATATTTATTCATTTGTGGGAAATACAGTGCGGTTATTATTTGATGCGAATGTATATAATGAGCAATATCAGTATGAGGTTACGTATCAAGACAATTACAAAGTGAAGGTTGTCAGCAAGATTAATAATAAAAAATATATAATAGATATTTCGGCAAGAGATGCAGATTACCTAAATGAAATTTATGAGCAAAACGGCAGACTTAAAAGCCCAATTACCGGTTTTGTAAACCCGTTAAGTGGTTTATATCCAGTTGATTTTGATGCGAATGGTGTATATGAACTATTAGCCTATCAAAAAGTTGCTGGACGATATAATGCAGATTCCTTAGGTTATGTTTTAAATACGTTAGGATGGTCAGAAAACAGATTTGTTTTACAGAATCAGTATGTAGCTGTTTTTGGTTATTAAAAATTTGGTTTTTCGCATTTGTTTAGAGAAGCTCCGAGCAGCTTTTCTTTTTTTATTCCCAGAAAAATAAACAGCCGCTGACTTTAATCGTGACGGCTGTTAGGTTTATCATTGTATTCCAGACCGAATGAACCGTTCCCGGTTACGCAAATAGGCTTCCTTGCATAAACGCTTGACCTCCACATAGTCTTCTGCACAAACCGCTTCATAAATGGCTTTATTTAATAGATTGGCAGAGTAATGCTTTTGGTGTGGTGTCAGCTTCCAATTAACTATACCGAAATGGATGAGCTTGTCCTTAACAGAATCCATTATTTGCAGCATTGTTTGGTTATTGGCAGATGTTATCATACTGCGAGTGAACATCATGGAAGATTGTACATATGCAGGATAATCATCCTTTTTTTCTGCATCAAGCTGCTGTTCTAAGTGTTTGTTTAGTTCTTCTATGTTATATATGAGGCCCTTTTCTATAACAGAGTCTACGGAATACTCCTCCAAAAATAGGAATACTTCCATTACATCTAAGATTTCTTTATAAGAGATTTCCTTTACGAATAAACCTCTATTTTTTAAAGAGGAAACAAATCCCTCTGATTCTAACCGAGATATAGCACCTCTAATAGGTGTGCGACTCATATTGAGCAATTGAGCGAGTTCATTTTCTGACAAAAGGGATCCAGGCATATAGATTCCAGTCATGATGTTTTCCCTTATTTTGCTGTAGGCGATGTCAACTAAGGAGGACATATTTCCATTTCCTTTCAAATAGGATTGCACACTTATCTTACCTGATACTCTACCCATCCGCAACAAACAAAAGCAAAGCAATTTACTTACATGAACTTTAAAAATCCTTAATATGGAGTTTACGTTTAAGCGTTATTCTTATCTTGCACTCAAGTTGTATACAAGTTGGATTCTAAGGAGGTACTCTTTTCAAAACAAGCTATTATTGTGTAAACCCTTGTAACTAGAAGTGAATCAGCTATAAGAAAAAAATTGATAATTTCAGGAGGAAATAATGAAAAAACTTCTTTCGTTCTTAATAATGATGCTTATTGCAACGGGGATTTTAGCTGGCTGTGGAACAAGCAGTTCATCAGGTTCGGCAAAGCAGAGTAAATTTGTTATTGCATATCTCCCTCAGGAGACAGATGAACAAATGCAAAAAACGTATAGTAATTTTGAAAAGGAACTTTCTGAAAAAATCGGTATGGATGTAGAGGCATACCAAGCCAATAGTTATAATGCTGCAATTGAAGCGATGAAAAATAATAAAGCAGATATGGCTATGTTTGGACCATTTTCCTACATAGTTGCAGAGGAAAGAGCGGGGGCAGAGCTTATTGCTAATTTAAGCAACCCGGCATTGGAGGGACAAGCTCCATCAGTTATTGTTGTCCCAAAAGATTCAACTATCCAATCTCTTGCTGATTTAAAGGGAAAAACAATCGGGTTTGCTGATCCAGTATCTACAACAGGGCATTTGCTGCCTAAATCAACTATTGTAAAAGAACTGAATATGGACGTAGAAGAACTGGAAAGTAAATTTTTCAAAAGCGTGCAATTTGCTGGAGGGCATGACAAAGCACTTATCGGTGTAGTTCGCGGGCAATATGATGCTGCTGGTGTTTCAGCGATGATTCCTGCCATGCTTGAGGAAAAAGGAGTTATTGAAAAGGATTCGTACCGTGTGATTGCAGAGTCTGAACCGATACCGGTTGGAGCACCATTTGCTGTAAGAGGTGGTTTAGATCAGGAAACGAAAGACAAAATAACGGAGTTTTTATTAAGCTATGATGATTCTAATTACTTCAAGGCAATTTTAGGCACAGAGGACGCCAAATTTGTAGAAGCAAATGATAGTGACTATGACGAGTTGCGGGATATTGCTGAAATGCTTAATTTAAGTCCAGAGCAGTTATTGGAGAACTAAGGGAGGAGAATTTAATGTCAGCACGCAATAAACCTTCCATGAATGCCGTTGAAATGCGCAGGATGAAAGCCAGCTTGTCTGTTATTTTCTTTGCCCTCCTGATTTTGTTTTCAATTTGGTTCGTGGAAATGGATATATTTGAGCTTATACAGAGTATGCCTATATTCTTCCACTTTTTGTTTACTGATTTTTTCCCTCCGAATATATCTGATTTGGACACATATATTGGACCAGTAGTTGATACCCTTATCTTTGCGGTAGTAACGACAAGTTTATCATCACTGCTGGGAATAGTCATTGGGTTTTGCATGGCACATAACACAACACCACATCCGGCTGTTCGGATATTTTTCAGAGGGATAATTGCATTTCTGCGGAATATTCCCTTTCTAGTCTGGGCATCTATATTGGTCGTAATATTTGGAGTCGGAACAATGCCAGGACTGTTCGCTTTAGTCTTGTTTGGGACAAGCTTCTTAGCTCGGGTATATGCAGAATCAATTGAAGAGTTGAATAAAGAGGGTGTGGAGGCACTGGATGCTTGTGGTGCTTCTTATCTTCAAAAAATAAAGCATGGGATTATGCCCCAATTCCTGCCGAGCTTTTATTCATGGACACTTTTTATGTTTGAAATAAATATTCGGGCTTCTGCCATTCTTGGACTTGTTGGAGCGGGCGGCATGGGAAGTATTTTGAAGCAGACGATGGACTTGTTTCAATATGGAAAAACATCTACAGTCATCGCTATTATGGTCATACTGATATTAATGGTGGAGTATGTGACAAACCGGGTAAGGGAGAGATTAATTTAAAATGTCAAAAGGTCAAATGCCTGTCCCTGAAACAGTATTAGTAAAAGAAAAAGCTTTTGCGAAGAAAAAAATTCCGATTGCCCATAAACAAACAAGACGGCAACAGCAATACTTCTTCATTACGGCTGGAATACTGTTTGTCATTTGTTTTATGCAGATAGATTTAAGCTTTACCCAATTTCAGGCGGGAGTGGCTAGAATCCCGTCAGTTCTAGAGATGATGATGCAACTATCATTTGCTGAACTTCCTGAGCTGGCAAGTGAAATGGTTGTTTCCTTAGTAACAGCGTTTCTGAGTCTTGTACTTAGCATATTACTTGCTGTCGTCCTTTCCTTTCTCGCGGCGAGAAATACGACCCCAAATAAATATTTCGGGATGCTGCTTCGATTTTTATTTATGATAATACGCGCTATTCCTGCTACTGTATGGGTTTTAATTGCTGTAGCAAGCATTGGATTTGGGACAATGGCGGGTGTGTTAGGTCTTATCTTTCCAACACTTTCTTATTTAGTAAAATCCTTTTCGGCCCAGATTGAGGAAGTAGGCCAAGAAACGATTGAAGCATTGCAATCAGTTGGTGCTACATGGTGGCATATTGTTTTTAGAGGCTTGATTCCGACACTTCTTACTAGTTTTTTGGCAATTACTGCTTTCCGATTTGAAATGAACGTAGCTGAATCTGTTATTTTAGGCATGGTAGGTGCAGGCGGTATAGGGCTGTTAATTCAAGGATATATCTCCTTCTATGACTTTAGCAGTCTTAGTCTAGGTATAATCATGGTGTTTATTACAATGTTTACACTTGAATTTATGACAAACCAAATTCGCAGACGCATGTCACATTAGGAGGAATATGATGGATAGCATTCTTAAAGTTACGAATCTAGTAAAACGATATAATGGCGGCACACTGGCATTAAAGGATATTAACCTGGAAGTGAAAAAGGGTGAATTTATTGCTGTAATTGGACCAAGTGGTGCTGGTAAATCGACGTTACTTCGCAGTATTAACCGTTTAATTGAACCGACAGAAGGTTCTATTGAATTTCTTGATCAGCGAATAGAAAAGGCGAATAAAAGCGAACTGAGAAAAATTAGGTCAAAGATGGGCATGATTTTTCAGCATTATAACTTGATTTATCGATCAAGTGTCCTTGAAAATGTTCTTCACGGACGATTAGGCTATATGGGCTCAGTTGCTGGAGTGTTTAACCGTTATAAGGAAGAGGATAAGCAGGAAGCAATCATGTTGCTAGAGAAGGTTGGGTTAGAAGCAGAAATCTATAAGCGGGCCGATGAGCTTTCCGGAGGGCAAAAACAGCGTGTAGGTGTTTGCCGTGCCTTGGCACAAAATCCAGAGCTTATCTTGGCGGATGAACCAATCGCCTCATTGGATCCAAAATCATCAGCTGTTGTAATGGATGCTATTTATAAAAACTGCAAGGAGCAAGGTATTGCCTGCTTAGTAAATCTCCATCAAGTTGATGTTGCCAAAAGATATGCAACAAGAATCGTGGCAGTAAAAGCAGGCACCATTGTCTTTGATGGTCAGGCAAGTGAATTAACGGAGGAAATGATTGAATATCTTTATGAGGGAAAAGAGCAAGAAATGTATGAGTCAGCCAATTAAGCACAAAATGAAAGGGTGTAAATAAATGGAAAATCAAGGTTTGGTAGCAAGCACAAAAAGCAGAATTATACCGTTTGAAGGAATTCGTAATTTCCGTGATATGGGTGGCTATAAAACAATAGATGGTCGGACAGTGAAGTACAGAGTTTTTTACCGTTCAGCTGAATTGACAGGCATGACTGATAAAGATAAAGAAATGTTTAGTTCACTGGGCATAAAGTATATATTTGACTATCGGGATGATGGTGAAGCTTTAGTGAAACCGGATCCTGTTATTGCAGGTGTTATTAACGAGAGAATACCTGCTATTGCAGGAGAGGTACAGGGGCTTGTCCAATCAATGGAGGACTTGGTGAAAAGTGAGTTATTCAAGGATCTTAAAACAATTGGATTAGCTGATATGTATGGAAAAATGGCACTGAATAGTCGTTCATACAGCAGGTTATTTGAAGTCATTCAAGATCCAGAAAATATGGGGATTCTCCATCATTGCGCAGCAGGCAAGGATAGAACTGGAGTTGGAGCAGCGCTTATTCTTTCAGCATTAGGTGTTCCAAAAGAGGTAGTAATAGAAGACTATTTAATAACAAACGAGACGTTGCGTGAATTTCAGGAAATGATAAAAGCAGAGCTGTCAGGCAAGCTGACAGAAGAGCAGATTAAGTTATTTGATGCCATGATGGCAGCTAAAGAGGAATATTTGCAAGCGGTATTTACAGTTATTGAGGAAACCTATGGAGATTTAGATACTTACTTCGAAAAGGAATTAAACTTAACTACTGAAAAGCGTACTGCTTTACAAAATTTATGGCTGGAATAAAAGTTTTCTAAAAAGAGTCTCGTGAAGGGCTCTTTTTTTGTGTGTAGTTATTCTGTCTTATTAGGACTTAGTGCCCGTTTGTCCTGTGACCTAAAATATGACAATATACGATATTGAAAAGCTATTTGGAAACGTTTACAATTAGGCTGTATATGCATGTGAAAGTAATAATCAAAGGAGGCTGAAACGTAATGAATGCAATTACAATTGTAATTGGAACGATGTGCTTCTTAATGATTGCATATCGTTTGTATGGTACCTTCATGGCTGCTAAAGTGTTAAAGCTGAAGGAAATGGAGGAACGAAAAAAGACCCCGGCTCATGAGCTCAATGATGGAAAGGATTATGTGCCGACGAATAAATGGGTTACGTTTGGCCACCATTTTGCGGCGATTGCTGCAGCTGGTCCGCTTGTCGGTCCAATTCTTGCTGCGCAGTTTGGCTATCTGCCAGGATTGCTTTGGCTGTTAATTGGGGCAGTAATTGGAGGGGCTGTTCATGATGCTGTTGTTCTTTTCGCATCCATGCGCAAGAAGGGAAAATCTCTTTCCGAAGTAGCGAAGGAAGAGTTGGGTCCTGTTGCTGGCTTTTGTACAGGACTTGCAATGCTGTTCATCATTACGATTACGATGGCTGGCCTATCAATGGTTGTACTTCATGCTCTTGAGCGCAACCCATGGGGAACGTTTGCAGTAGGGATTACAATTCCGATTGCGATGGGTGTTGGCCTATTTTATAAAAAGACAGGAAATTTGAAGCTTGCCAGTACAGTTGGTTTTATTCTTCTTATGATTGGTGTTTTTATCGGTCCATCCATTCAAGAAACTGCGTTAGGAGAATTCTTGACCTTTGATTCTAAAACATTAGCAGTTATTCTGCCAATCTATGCCTTCTTTGCAGCTGCACTGCCAGTATGGCTGTTGCTAGCACCAAGGGATTATTTAAGCAGCTTTATGAAAATCGGTGTGTTTATTGCGTTGATTATTGGTGTCTTTATTATAAATCCTGATGTGCAAATGCCTGCTTTCACAGAGTTTATACATGGCGGCGGCCCTGTTATTGCTGGTCCGGTTTGGCCATTCATTTCCATTACGATTGCCTGTGGAGCGATTTCTGGTTTCCATGCCTTTGTTGGTTCTGGAACAACCCCGAAAATGCTCGACCGTTGGCAGGATATAAAAATTGTCGGCTTTGGTGGTATGCTTGTTGAATGTTTAGTTGCTGTTATGGCTTTAATTGCAGCTGTTTCCTTACAGCCAGGCGATTATTTTGCCATTAACTCAACACCAGAAGTATTTAAAACTCTTGGTATGTCCGCAGTCCATTTGCCTGAGCTTAGCCAGGAAATCGGTTTAGACTTAGAAGGCAGAACTGGTGGAGCTGTTTCCTTAGCTGTTGGAATGACCTATATTTTTACGAGCATTCCTTGGTTTGATAATCTTGCACCGCATTTTTTCCAATTTGTGATTATGTTTGAGGCAGTTTTCATTTTAACAGCTATTGATGCAGGGACGCGTGTAGCGCGTTATTTGATTCAGGATTTCTTTGGTGAGGTATATAAACCGTTAAAACGCGTCGATTGGTTGCCTGGCAATATATTTGCAAGCGCGTTAGCATGTCTTGCATGGGGTTACTTGCTGTTCTCTGGAGATATTGGCTCAGTTTGGGCACTCTTTGGTGTTTCTAACCAGCTGATGGCATCTATCGGCTTGATTGTGGGAGCAACAGTCATTTTGAAAATAGCTGATAAGCGCAGCTATATCCTTACTTGTCTCATCCCGCTAGCGTATCTATTTGTAACAGTTAATGTCGCGGGTTATTGGATGATTACAAACGTATATTTAAATCCAGATGCTGCAGGATATAATGTAGTAAACGGAGTATTGTCGATCATTATGCTCATTCTTGGAATAATTATCGTAATTGCGGCAATTAAGAAGTGGGTCGAAATTTGGAAAACTCCCAGCTTAAGAGGAGATAAATATCTTTCTGCATAATTTTTAGGAGAGACTGCAGGCGTTTTGCCGCAGTCTCTCCTATTTAAAAGAGAGTAGTCTAAATTAATTGCCGAAGAAGAAACGTTCTGTTATTATTTAGATGTCTATTATTTAGACATCTAAATAATTGGGTAATCAGTAAACCTTTCTAGTTAAGATAGGAAATAGTGCTTTCAAGAAAAAGCAGAATTATAAGGCCAATTATATATTTAGATATCTAAATAAAAGCAAAAGACAGTTAGGAGTGTATTTAAAGATGGGAAGATTAGAGAATAAAGTGGCTATTATCACAGGTGGAGCATCAGGAATCGGGGAATGCATGGTAGATTTATTTTGCCAGGAAGGTGCTGTTGTGATTGCTGCAGATATTAATGAGGCAGCACTAGAAACGATTAGCCAAAAGGAAAATGTGTATGGGATAAAGTTGAATGTAGCTTCTGATGAGGATTGGCAGGATCTAGTGAAAGAAGTGGTATCAAGGTTCGGAAAGATTGATATACTCGTAAATAATGCCGGGATTTCCTCTGAAAAAATGTATCAGGATATTAATTTTGATGATTGGCAGAAAATGCTTTCTATTAATGGTTTTGGTCCATTTGCAGGGATGAAGCATGTAGCTCCCTTAATGGCAGCCCAAAAGAAAGGTTCTATTATCAATATTTCCTCCTACACGGCTCAAATTGGTCAAGGCTTTAATCATTATTCTGCATCTAAAGGCGCAGTACGTGCTATCTCAAAGGCAGCGGCTACTACTTTTGGTCATGATGGAGTTCGCGTTAATGCCCTTTTCCCTGGCATTATTGAAACGCCGATGACACAGTCCTTGAGCACTTCTAGAGATCTGCTTGGCCGATTGATTCAAGCAACACCACTTCAGCGGCTGGGACAGCCCGCTGACATAGCGAAAGCTGCGTTGTTCTTTGCCTCAGATGATTCTGACTATATTACAGGTGCAGAATTGGTGATTGATGGTGGATTCTCAGCACAATAGTAATGTATGATAAGAGAGCCCCTGATAAAATCAGGGGCTTTTAACACTTTTCGAAAGCAGGGATATTTATGGAAGAAAAGACGATTTTCGAGATCATCCATAATATGGACAAGGTTACTAATAATTTAATCATTAAATGGAATAAAATGTTTAATGAGGATCTTGGCATTTCCCATATTCTTGTTCTTAGCCATTTGGAGAAAAAGGGGAATAGCCGTCCATCTGATATTGCGAAGGCTTTAGGGTTGACTCCTCCCACTTTGACACATTTATCAGAAAAACTAGTGCACAAGGGATTAGCCGTAAGGATTGTAGATGAAAAGGATCGTCGAATCATCTATTTGGGTATTACAGAAAAGGGCAGTGAGATAGTAGTTAAAGCCCACAGAGACGGGGAGATGCTGCGTCGAAACCTGTTTGAAACCCTCACAGAAGAAGAAAGACTGCAGATGTTGAAGATATTTGAGAAGCTGAATGGACAAACTTAGAGACAGGAAAAAGACGAATAAAAAGGTAAAAAGCTCTTATTCGTCTGCTGATTCTGTTCTTCTTCATACGTTAATTTAATAACCCTGCATTGTCTGGTTCAACTCATCCGCTAATTCTGCTACCTTGGAGCCAGCTTCACCAATTTCTTTTAAAATGTTTGTGAAATTGCTCATCTCTTTATTATTCAGTTCATTTTTTTCCGTGCTTACTATGCTTGCTGTCAAAATTTCATCAAAGCTGTTTACTGTCTCTTGGACATTTTGGTTTGCTGAAATGGTTTTAGAGTTTACTTCATTAATTTGTTTGACGACATCTTCAATCTGCTTTGTTGTTGAAAGAACTAAGCTTGTAATATTGCTTGAAGAAAGCTTCGTCTGCTCAGCCAGCTTTCGTACTTCTGCAGCGACAACAGAAAAACCCTTCCCGTGCTCCCCGGCTCTTGCAGCTTCTATTGCGGCATTCAAAGCAAGAAGATTTGTTTGTTCTGCTATGGTAGTGATAACTGCTACGATATCACCAATTTCCCGCGAGTTAGCCTCAAGTGAACCAACACTTGTCTTGATTTCATTTACGCTGTCTTTTAATGCGACCGTCTCTTCAATAACTTGATCAAGCTGTCTGCTTCCTTTTATAGAAGATTCCGATGTGACTATAGAGGACCTCAATCCTTCATCCAATTCCTTCGTCATGCTTTCAGACCGAACAACGACATCAGTTACAGATGCTCCAACCTGCTCTGACATCGCTGCTAATTCTTCCGTAATAGAACCGATTGTTTTTTTGACTTGTTGCTTTGCTTCCATTTCTTTCATTATAGCAGCTTCATTTTGCAGATCCTGCAGATAAGCGAGGCATAGCTGCAGCTCTAGGTTAAAGATTTTAGCTGTGACTTTAGCAGCTAAAGTCATGCTTTCAATATCCTCATGATATTTTTCTTTAAGTAGCTCAAGAATAGTGTTAACAAATACGGCGTTTGTACAAAGATACCAGCGTGCCTCTACACCCACCGCCAAATAGTACTTAGAAATATTCATCCTTCTTTCTGCAAATTGGTCATCGATAATACCATCAAAGAAGCCTATCACATATTCTTGGCAGCCCTTCAAATCTACTCCAATTGAAGTCATGTCCACTACTTTGCGAATTCCAGGATTAGTATGGTGATAAATAGGGTTATAGATTGCTTCAATATTTGCTTGAATAAATGGCTGTAATACTCTAGCTACTGCTAATTCTTCTAAAGTGAGGTCTATTACTGCCAGCTGTTGAACTAAATTAGCATCTTGTGTGACATCTATTTTTACTTTATGCCGTTCCTGCTCGGCTAACTCCTTTAAGCTGGCTGCTTTTTGTTTCTTTGCAAACATATTCAAGTTTATCACTCCTGTTAAAAATAAATAAATCCGATTTATATGCAAATTTTTACATGTAATATATCGGTAAAAACTATCGGATTTTAAGAGTTAGTATAATATTTCCTTTTTGTTGTGATTTCCTTTTTTAAATAAATTTTATAAAACAGTTTGCTTTTCACCGACTTTTCACCAAAGGCTACTAAACTACAACTATCGAAAAGGAAAGGTGGAGAGAAAACAATGAATGCTAGATTCAAAAAAGGTGTTTTTTGGAGCTTGGTAATTGCCTCTTTTATATTGGCAATTAGCTTCATCACAAAACTGATTGGAGGTGCTGCTGCTTTAGCCTTTGGTCATGGACAGGGAATGGGTAACGGATTGCGTCAAGGTAGCTTTGGTCATGGTCAAATGATGGGTGGCTTTCACCACGGGCCAAGTTTTTCATGGTTAGGCTTCTTATTCTTCCTGATTATTGTGATAGTAGTAATTAATTTGGTTGTTAAGCTTCTAAAGAAAAAGTCAAAATCCAATTCAATGGAGCAGTTTATTCCTACTTCAACAATGAATACACCTAAGCCAACAGTTAATTTCAGCAATGCCTCTGTTTTAGATGAATGGGAAAGAAACAACACAAATTAAAAAGGAGAGATTATATTATGGGTATTTTTAAAAGAATAAAAACTATTGCAAGTGCAGATATTAATGGGTTATTGGATAATATGGAAGATCCGATTGCAATGCTTAATGAATATACAAGGGAAATGGAGCATGAGCTCGGAAAAGCTCAATCAGCTTTATCACGACAAATTTTTGTAGAAAACAAACAAGCAGCACTAATTGGACAAACGAAGGAATTAATGGAAAGAAGAACTCGCCAAGCTAAACTAGCTATTGAAAAGGGTGAGGACGGAATTGCAAGGCTTGCAGTTCAAGAAAAAATCAATCATGAGCAGCAGCTCAGCATCTACGGGCAGCAATTAGAAGCTATCAAGGAGCAAACGAATATCCTGAAGGAAAAGTACAATGAACTGCTAGTTACTTATAATGAGCTTCAGCATAAGAAGATCTTGCTTGCATCTCGTGCAAATGTCGCAAACTCCATTAAGCAAATTCAAAGGGTTTCGAGCACCTTTAGTGCAGACAATATTGTAAGAGGAATAACGAAGGCAGAGGAGAAAATCCTATTTATGGAAGCAGAAGTACAAGCAGGCGGATATTCGAAAAACCCGTTAAACAGCTATGCTGGGACAGGCTTCTCATATGTAAGTGATGATGAGGTTTCGAAGGAATTAGAGAAGTTAAAAGGTTAAAAAATAAAAGACAAAACAGGCCCTGTTTAAGAACGGGGTCTAATTTGTTTGTAGAATGACATTACTAGATATGAGGAATACTAAAACAATATCCCCATTGCTCTAAAGGTTGATCTACATTGCATATATTCCCTCTAATCAAGACCCCTTTCATTAAATAATCCCTGAAAGCTAACAAAGGAGTGTTCTCTAAAATGAGTAATATAGATGATGGACTATTACACGATTCATTTAAAAGGATGAATGCTGTTTTAAAACAATCCTTTAAGGTAAACAAGAATCCCTTTCCTTGGGTGAAGGCTTTTTATGCTGGTTTGGCTGCAGCACTTCCTGTATTTATAGGTGTTCTTTTCGGGAGCTTTGAAAATGGACTATTGGCCGGAATAGGTGGATTCACGTATTTATATGTGTTTGATATTCCTTATGTTCAAAGAGCCAAAAAGATATTTCTTGTGCTGTTGTCTATTACCTTCTCTGTATTTATGGGCACCATTTTGGCGCCATATGTTGCATTATCTGTTTTGATGATGGGTGTGATCGGTGCGTTGGCAATCTTTATTTTTGGAGCATTGAAAATAACCGGACCATCTGCCTTATTTTTTGTTCTTTGTTTTGCCATGGCAACTGGCATGCCGGTTGATCCATCTCTTGCGCCAATTCGGGCAGGGTTTGTTTTTTTAGGTGGATCTTTATCTTGGATTCTCGCCATGCTTGGCTGGTTTTTTCATCCTCATAAACCTGAAATAAAGGCAGTGAAAAGGGTATATTGTGAGCTTGCTGAGTTAATGGATTCTATAGGTACAAGCAATGTGAATATGGTAAGGCATAGAGTCATTAATGTCATGAGTGAAGCAGAAGCTGTTCTGTTTGCGGGCTATTCTTCTAGACCGTCCACAAAACTATGGAGTCAGCTTTTTCTATTAAACGAGCATGCAAACTTAATTTATTCAAGCATAGCAGCAATTTCTACTAGCACTGATAAGATTCCGCCAGCATTAGGGCAATCTGTCCGTGAAATCAGTGACATGATTGGTGCAAGCAATTTACCGAGTAAAGAAGGTGATTTGCCTGAAGAGATGTCTGCGGAAATAGAGAGTATAGCCAAAAAGGTATTTGAGGCAAAAGGTATTTTAATGGCGTCGTTAGAGGAATTAAAGCATGAACAGTTTGTAAAGCCTTCCTTAAAAACAATACTATTAGGTGCGGTTGATAAAAACTCAATTGTATTTCTTTCTTCTGTTAAGTATGGGGTTGTTTTAATAATAGCGGCATTAATTGCTTATTCTTTTCCGTTTGAGCACGCCTATTGGATTCCACTTTCATGTGCGGCAGTCATGAGTGGACCGACTATTATTGCCACTTTTCACCGGGCAGTGCAAAGGATGATGGGGACAGTTATCGGCTTACTTATTGCAGGAGTAATCCTTATTACTGTGCACAATGGCTTTGTGGTTGCTCTTCTTATCCTTTGTTTAACATTTTTAACAGAGCTGTTTATCGTCCGTAATTATGGGCTTGCGGCGATTTTCTTTACAGCATCCGCACTCATTATGGCCGAGTATTCTTCCCAAGTGTTTGACTATCCATATTTTGCGGTTGTAAGAGTGACAGATATTCTGATAGGAAGTCTTATTGGACTGGCAGGTGTAGTGTTGATTGGCAGGAAATCTGCCTCCAATCTGTTAAATCATTTCGTTGCGAAAACAATCCGCAGTCAAGGTCAATTCCTTGTAGCAATGTACTCTAATTACATGCCGTATGAATATATACAAAGTAAGGAGCAGAGTAAAATGCAGACAAATCTCACCAACTTGGTGACTGTCTATCAATCGGCATTGGGAGAATTGTTTGGGAATAGAGCAAGGTTGGAGGCATTATGGCCAGTTATCTTTTCCATTAAACAAATTAGCCATGAGTTGAATATAAGCATTAAGTATGGACAGGAGAAGAAATTTCCTGAAAGCGAGCTAGCTCAATGGCTTTACGCTATGGAAATAATGGCTCTATCAATCGAGAATAATTTGTATCCTGAACGAAAGGAGCTTCCCTTTGTCGAAGGCTTTTCCCATTTACGCAGCGAAGTTCTCAATCTGCAAAAGGGAATGGAGCAATTGGAGTAAAGAAAAAGCTGGCCGCAGCCAGCTTTCAATATGTATTAAGGTTGATATAACAAAACATAGTCACCAGGTCCTGTTAGGGCAACGCCGATTGCCACTGCAATCAAAACAAAATTGTATTCGAATCCACCCTCAGTCATCCAGTACCCATTTTTCCCATGGACAGCGAAAATGGCATCAATCATGACAATAACGATCATCGCCGCACCTAGCCACGTAAGTACACCGGAAGCAAAAAGCAAACCACCGATAAATTCAAATAATCCTGCTAGGATCGCCCAAACCTTCGCTCCCTTTGCAAGACCGATTGTTTTCAGCCAATTGCCTGTTCCTTCAATTCCAGTCCCGCCAAACCAGCCGAAAAGCTTTTGGGCACCATGACCAACAAAAGTCAATCCCACTACAAGTCGAATAATCAAAAGCCCGCTATTTATCATTACGATATTATGAGCCATGCTAATACCTTCTTCCAATATTTGTTTTGAGTAAAAACTTTTATTGCCTATTATATGGACAAAAAGTTCAACTTATACAAGCAATTTCCTGCAAAATCATTATTCTTCAAATGATTTCTGTTAGTACATTTGAGAACAGTCCATTCGCATTTTTACCCTGTGCAGAAATTCTATAACTAGTACATTTCACTATTTAAGCTATCTATAATAATCAGTTGTTATTATACGCATTTCTTTTTTTGAAAGTAAATAAGAATAGTCGGAAATAGATATATTTTACTAATATATTGTTTTGGAGGACTGTGTTCTATGGTGTCCCTTTTTAAAAAATAGGCATACTTCGTGTTTTACGGGGTAAAGAGACAAAATAGTAATTTTGTTAGAAGGAGGCACTAATAATGAATACAGAAATATTAGCAGGAAAACTAGTAAAAGGCATAGCACCTAACATTGATGCTAAAGACTTGTTAAATGATAAAAGAAAGGTATTCCTTTTCGGCTCACCAAGCTACACAAATATCGGTGACCAGGCAATAGCATATGCAGAGGAAAAATTTATAAAAAATCATTTTCCATATTATGAATATATAGAAGTTATGGATTACGCGACAGAGGAAGGAATAAAGTTAGTAAAAGAGATAATTAAAGAAGATGATATTGTCTGCTTTACAGGAGGTGGAAATCTCGGCAGCCTGTATTTGGAGATTGAAGAGGATAGAAGGAAGGTATTTGAGGTTTTCAAGGATTACAAAACGATTTCTCTTCCTCAGTCTGTTTACTTTGAAGATACGGAAGAAGGCAACTTGGAAAAACAGAAGTCACAGGACGCTTATCATAAAAACCGCCATTTAACAATTGCGGCAAGAGAATCGCAAACCCTCGAGGTTGTGAAGGATACCTTTAATTCTGATGTCATATATACTCCGGATATGGTTCTTTCCCTTGATATTGTACCTAAAGAGCTGAAAAGGGACGGGGTATTGTTTATATTGAGGGCAGACAAAGAAAAAGTGACAGATGAAGATTTCATTACGGAATTAATGAAATGGTCTGAAAAGATTGGGCCTGTTGACAGAACAGATACAGTGCTTTCAGAAGTAGACATTATTGATTATGATGAACGAGAAAAATACTTTTTAGAAATGCTCGAAAAAATTGGTTCAAGCAAAATTGTCATAACAGACCGTTTGCATGCAATGGTTTTTTCCATTATCACAAATACCCCTTGCCTTGTGTTTGGTAATAGTTATGGGAAGGCAAAACACTCCTATACGGATTGGCTGGATGAGCTTAACTTCATTGAATATACAGATACACAGGATATCGGCGAGTTAGAAAGACTAGTGGAAAAGCTAATGAGGGCAGAGCCGAACCGCATCCATTTAGCAGAGGATTTTCAGCCGTTAAAGGACTTCTTCAAAAATTAATCAGGTGGAAATGGACTGTCAGAGGACAGTCTTTTTTCAGTCTAAAAGCTTGAAGTAATGAAAAGCAGTAAACTTAGTTCATGAAGAAAGCCTTCTGATTGAAATAAAAGTATAATAAGGGTACAGAAGCAAACATTAGTAAGGACTAATCACATGTTAGAAGAGGGGATACTATGACAAAAAGCAATGAAGCTGGATGGAATTTAGATAATAGCTATGCTCAGCTCCCAGAAAAGTTTTTTACTAGAACAATGCCGACATCTGCAGCTGCACCAAAGATAGTATTGTTCAATCAAGAGCTTGCCGAAGACTTAGGTTTGAATGCTCAGCTTCTTCAAGGGGAAGCGAGTGCAAGAGTATTTGTAGGAAATGATTGTCCTGAGGGTGCGGACCCACTTGCCCAGGCATATGCGGGCCATCAGTTTGGTTACTTCAACAGACTCGGTGATGGACGTGCAATTCTGTTGGGAGAGCAGATTACCCCAAATGGAGAGCGAGTGGACGTTCAGCTGAAGGGTGCAGGACGGACACCATATTCCCGCGGTGGAGATGGTCGCGCAGCACTAGGACCGATGCTGCGGGAGTATATTATCAGTGAAGCAATGCATGCCCTGCAGATTCCCACTACAAGAAGCTTGGCCATTACTTTGACAGGTGAGGATATCCTCCGAGAAACAAGGCTTCCGGGTGCTGTTTTGACAAGAATAGCTGCGAGTCACCTTCGTGTCGGAACTTTCCAGTTTGCTGCACAATGGGGAAGCAATGAGGAGCTAAAAGCTCTTGCGGACTATGCGATAAAGCGTCATTATCCGCAATTAGAAAACGAAGAGAACCGCTATCTTTCCCTCCTTGAGGAAGTGATAAAAACACAGGCTGAGCTTATCTCCAAATGGCAGCTAGTCGGCTTTATCCATGGTGTCATGAATACAGATAACATGACGATCAGCGGGGAAACAATTGACTATGGTCCTTGTGCTTTTATGGATGTGTATAGTCCTAACACAGTATTTAGCTCAATCGATTCTGAAGGGCGTTATGCGTACGGCAATCAGCCTGTAATTGGTGGCTGGAACTTAGCCCGCCTGGCAGAGAGTCTCCTGCTGTTAATTCATGATGAGGATGAAATAGCACTGGAATTAGCTCAAGAGAAAATCTCAGGATATATGGATTTATATAAAGAAAATTGGCTTAATGGTATGCGAATGAAGCTAGGACTCTTTCATGCAGAGCAAGAGGACGAGGATCTAATCAATAAATTGCTTCTGTTGATGGAGAAGTATCAAGCAGATTATACGAATACGTTCCTGGCCCTTACCTTCACGAAAACTGATAATACTGCGTTGTTTACTAGCAAAGAGTTTGAAGAGTGGCATAAGCTTTGGCAGGATAGACTTGGCAGGCAAACGGAAACAAAAGCTCAAGCAGAAGAGCAGATGCGTAAAGCAAATCCTGCTGTTATCCCAAGGAATCATCGAGTTGAGGAGGCATTAGAGGCTGCGGTCGAGCATGGTGATTACACGGTAATGGAGAAGCTGCTTGACGTCTTATCTCAACCATATGCTCATACAGCAGAGCAGGCAGAATATGCGAAGCTTCCTGTTTCAAGTGGACCATACCGAACATTCTGCGGCACTTAAACACTGTAGTGCCCTTGCATAAACTTCAGGATGCTGCCTATAATGATGGCAGCATTACTTATTTAAGTGAAAACCTGGTTTTTCCCATACATAAGGAGAGTAGTTAAAACTGTGGCTAAAACAATAACGGAGAAATTAAGCTTGCATAAATATGAACATAAAGCAGTACTTTATATGCCGGAAAACAGTCCATATGCGGAAGAGTTTAGGAGCTTTGGAACAAAGCTCGTTTCTGGAGAAATTTATGATTTGATTTTTGCATTTGTCCTCGACATGGAATCAATGAGGCGTATCGTGAGCGAAGTGATAGAGGGTTGCTACATAAATAAAGGGGGGTACCTTTATCTCGCATATCCTAAAAAAGGGAATAAAGTTTATTCCACCTTCATTCACCGTGATGAGCTTATGGATGGCCTTGAGGCAAACAAGGACGGCTTTATCGGTAGCAGCAATGTTAAATTTAGCCGAATGGTTGGCATGGACGAAGTATTTACTATTGTTGGACTTAAGGAGGACTCCAAGGGGAAAATGAAGCCAGCTAACAAGCCGAGTCAGTCTGTCGGAGACTATATTGGACATATCCCGCAAATAGAAAATGACTTGGCGGAACATGTAGACCTTCTTTCTTTTTACCAGTCATTAACGCCGGGATATAAAAGGGATTGGGCCCGTTATGTATATAGTGCTAAGCAAGAGGCCACAAAGGAAAAAAGGCGACAAGAAATGAAAGTAATTCTTGAAGCAGGGTTTAAAAGCCGTGACCTGTATCGCCGGGAGCATAATTGATAAAGTAACACTGCCAGCTAGGATTAAGGAGTGGTGGTAACTAATGCCACCAGCCTTTATCTGTAGAAGAAAACAACCAAATTATCTTGGTGATCAATTGTAGCAAGCAGAATGTCTGTAACTTTTGCTTGGTATTGAGCTTTCAGTTCTGATTTCACCCATTCCTCCTGCTTATGGAGACGCTCCAGTTCTTTTATATCAATCCTTCCATCCTTTATTATTGTGATTGGCAATTCAAAAGGAGCAGTTTCGAGTTGGAGTGAAGATGGGGTGACAGGAGCAAATTTTGTTTCAAGGAAAACAGAAATACTTCCGTCTGGCTCCCATGTGGCTAATGCCACCTTTTTAATACTATCCACTTGCTTCCCCCGCAGCTCTCCTAGAAGGATATCAATAGAGATTCTGGCTCTTTTTAGACCATCATAGAGTATCTTACCGTTTTGAACGACGGTTATTGGGTCCTCGTTAATGGCTTTTTGGAACCAACGCCATTTTAACATCAGTTTTATTCCTGCAATATAGAGGACAACAAGAACTGAGGTTGTCAGCATGGAGCCTTTTAGACCAAGCTTTTCCTCTGAAAGGGGATGAGCAATAACGTTCCCAATTACTAATGCTATTACAAAATCCAGCATCCGTAATTGTGAAATGGAACGATGACCTAATAGCTTTCCGACTATAACTAAGAAAAAAAAGGCAATAATAGCTCGAAGTATCCATTCAATTGCAGTTAGTGATTCTTGGCCTTGATGAAAATCCATAGAATTACGCCTCCTCTGTGTCATCGGCTTAGTTTATCACCGAAGCAATATTCATAATCATGAATATTAAAAATATGCTGCTGTAATACACGGCAGGAGAATTAGGTGAATGCTATAATAAAGGGCAATCTATACATTGTAAGAAAAAATGATACTAACAGGAGAAAAAAATGTTTATTGGCAATAAAATTTTCAGTAAATTTCCTTCTAACCGAGTTGTAATAACATTAATTGCAATACTTACCACAATTGCGAGTGAAATAAAGGTTGTCCCATTTGATGGAGAAGCATTTCGTTTTGGGCTTGGCGGCATTACTTTTTTTATGCTGATATTGATATGGCCGCCTAAAACGATATGGAGGGCAGGAGTCATTACTGCCAGTACAATTGTTATCGTTAGGACATTAGAAGATATGATTTTGCGGAATGGCGAATTTTTTCCAAGCTTTATCAGTCATTTTCCTGCTTTTCTGTTTTATTTTATCTATGCGCTAGGTTTTCATATTATCAAAGTGGAAAGATATAAATCATCGCCATTTCTTTTAGGAGCATGGGCATTTCTTTTTGAATTTTTAGGAAATGCGGCAGAGCAGCTGCTGCGTTTTGAAATGGAGGAAAATATAAATATTGATTTTTGGAGCTGGGCCCTTATGAGTGCAGTAGCTTTATTCCGCAGCTTCTTTGTTGCTGGTCTTTATGCATCCATTACTGTATCGGAACAGAGAAAGCGAGTGGAGGAAATGCTTGGAGTGGGCTCAGAATTATACGCAGAAGCACTCTATTTACAGAAATCAATGAATCATATCGAAAAAATAACAGCCTCAAGCTATGATTTATATCAAAAATTGAAGAAAAAAGAAGAGCTATCATTAAGCATGCAAGCACTCAAAATTGCCCAGGAAATTCATGAAGTCAAAAAAGACTCTCAGCGGGTCTTAGCGGGGATTTCCAAAATTACGTCTCAAAAGAAGGAAAATAGCTTAACACTTTCTGAGTTATTGAGGCTGGTTATATTGGCAAATGAAAAGTATGGGGAATATTTAAAGAAAACAATCTCCTTTCAATTGAAGCTCAGTTCAGATTATGAAACGGAAATGCATATCCCTATGCTGGCCCTTTTAAATAATTTAACTGCAAATGCTGTAGAATCTATTGAAGGAAAAGGAAGCATAAAAATAAGCTTATTTGAAACAAGCGGAAAAACCTGCTTTGTTGTGGAGGATACAGGCTCAGGCATAAAAGAAGAGGACGTGCCGATCCTGTTTGAACCAGGGTATACGACGAAGTTTAATGATAAAGGTGTTGCCGCAACTGGTATTGGTTTATCTCATGTCAAAGAAATTGTTCAGCAGCTGGATGGAAGCATAGAAGTAGAAACACCGAAAGCAGGAGCAATTTTCCGTATATCTATACCAACGGTACATTTAAGAAAGTGAGTTGATAATTCTGCGTTATTATATTGTAGATGATGACAAGGCGAGCAGAACAATGTTAAAGAATATTATAGAAGAAGAAGACCTTGGCATTGCAATTGGAGAGGCTGACAACGGGAAGGAATGCTTATCAGCTATCATGACAATGCACCCTGATGTTGTTTTAATTGACTTGCTCATGCCAGAAATGGATGGAATAGAAACGATAGATTTGCTAAAACGGGAAGGCTATGAAGGGCAATTTGTCATGATATCGCAAATTGTGAACAAGGAGATGGTTGGCGAGGCATATAAAAAGGGAGTAGAGTTTTTTATCCATAAGCCAATCAATCGGATTGAAGTACAAAGTATTTTAAAAAAAATAGTTGAACAGTGCAGACTTAAGGAATCGCTGCTGACAATTCAGGAGTCTCTTGCAAACATTGGACTTGCAAACAATACATTGCAAAAGCCGCAAAGTGTTAAACAGATTGTTTTATCAACCCTTAACTATATGGGAATTATCGGTGAAGCAGGCAGTGATGATATTATTTCCATCATTGAATATCTAGTAAATGAACGAGGCCATTCTCCGCAACTGCCACCTTTAAAGGAATTATATGAAAAGCTTGCTGGACGAAGTGGAGCGTCTTTAACGGAAGTCAAAAAAGAAACGAAGGCAATTGAGCAGCGCATTCGCAGGACAATTCTGACAGCTATTAATAACCTCGCATCATTAGGTGCGATTGACTATACTAATCCAGAGTTTGAATATTATGCTCCTCGCTACTTTGATTTTCAGGAAATAAGAACTCATATGATTCATATCCAAGAGGGTAGAGGGGACACGGCAAAGGTGAAGGTTAATATTAAAAAATTTCTTCAAGTACTCTATCTAGAAACTTTAGAAAAATATAATAAAACACACTAGAATATTTTATAATTTTAAAAATTTAGACATATTAAAAAACAATTAAATTTAGGATTTTGTCGGATTTTATAAGTAGCCTGTAAACTGTGTTATATCCTGACTGATGACGTTAAGGTTTAACACAAAAGAGGTGAAAATAATGAAGAAAAAGTTTAAGTTTACTTTAGCCTACCAGATTCTTGTTGGTCTGGTGCTGGGGATCATTGTTGGAGCAGTATTTTACGGAAATCCTGGTGTAGAGAAATACCTACAGCCAATCGGAACTGTCTTTCTTAACATGATCAAAATGATTGTTGTACCGATCATTATCTCTACATTAGTGATAGGGGTTGCCGGCACTGGTGACCTGAAGAAGCTAGGAAAGCTTGGCGGAAAATCCTTACTGTACTTTGAGATTGTTACGACAATTGCCATTATCGTAGGTTTGCTTGCGGCGAATATCTTCCAACCAGGTAATGGTGTTGATATGTCTTCACTAGCAAAAGGTAATATTGACCAGTATGTGGAGACAACGAAGGAAGTTGAAAGCCATGGAATGCTGGATATTCTTGTTAGCATCGTTCCAAGCAATGTATTCCAAGCAATGGCGAATGCTGATATGCTTGCGGTCATCTTCTTTTCAGTCATTTTTGGCTTAGGTGTCGCTGCAATCGGTGATAAAGGAAAACCTGTGCTTGCCTTCTTTGAAGGTGTTGCGGACGCAATGTTCTGGGTAACAAATCTTATCATGAGATTTGCTCCATTTGGAGTATTTGCCCTTATTGGTGTCACTGTATCCAAGTTTGGTATTCAGTCATTACTGCCACTCGGAAAACTAATGATTCTTGTTTATGCGACAATGATCTTCTTTATTCTAGTGGTACTTGGCGGTATTGCAAAACTAGTTGGTATTAATATTTTCCACCTTATGAAAGTATTAAAGGATGAAATGCTTCTGGCTTATACTACATCAAGCTCAGAAAGTGTTTTGCCAAAAGTAATAGAAAAGATGGAAAAGTTTGGGTGTCCAAAAGATATTGTATCATTTGTAGTTCCAACAGGCTATTCCTTTAATCTGGATGGGTCTACCTTGTATCAAGCGCTGGCCGCTTTATTCATTGCCCAAATGTACGGCATTGAGTTAAGTATTACAACACAGATAACGTTAGTGCTTGTGTTGATGGTTACTTCAAAAGGTATTGCAGGGGTACCAGGGGTTTCCTTTGTGGTTCTGCTTGCGACATTAGGTACTGTCGGCATTCCTCTTGAAGGATTGGCATTTATTGCTGGAATTGATAGACTGCTTGATATGGCTCGTACTGTCGTTAACGTTGTAGGTAACTCTTTGGCAGCAGTTGTTATGTCCAAGTGGGAAGGACGTTTTGATACAGCTAAAAAAGACAAGTATTATGCTACTTTTAAAAAGACTGCATAAGTAAAATTTAGAAAAACTGGTCTCCTTTATAAAAGGAGGCCAGTTTTTTTATACATTATGCTTTTTCTGCGTTACCTGCAGCAGTCAAGCTTTTTTCCTTGTCTTCCCAAACCTCTTTTGCGATATCCGCAATAAATTTTAGTTTTTCCCATTGTTGCTCTTCTGTCAGTTCATTTCCATGATGGGTTGAAGCGAAGCCGCATTGAGGGCTTAGGCAAAGCTGATCATGGGAAATGTATTGGGAGGCTTCCTTAATGCGTGCTTTAATAGCCTCTTTGTCTTCCAATTCTCCTGTTTTAGATGTGACAAGACCAAGAACGACCTTTGCTCCATCGCTTGGAATATGACTTAAAGGCTGGAATGTACCTGAACGCTCGTCATCATATTCTAGGAAGAAGCCATCAACCTTCTCCTTTGCAAGTAATGTTGGTGCAATAATGTCATAGCTGCCAGAAAAAGCATGGTCTGAGCGGTAGTTTCCACGGCATAAATGAGTTGTTACAGATAAATCCTCTGGTTTGCCTTCCAGTATCTCATTGATGACACGAAGAGCAAGCTCAATCAGCACTTCCCTTGAGTATTCACCGTCATTGAATGGAATATCTGGTGAGGACAGACCAGCAATATAGACATCATCAAGCTGAAGATAGCGCACACCAGCATTATAGAAGGCTTGGATGGCATCACGATATGTTTGGATAATATCCTTCGTAAATTCCTCAAGTTCTGGATATGTTTCTTTGTCGCGAATACCGATATTAAATAGCTGATTCGGGCTAGGAATCGTTTGTTTCGCCACGGCACGGCCATCGACTAATTCATTGAAAAGCACAAAGTCTTTAATTTGCGGATGGTCAGGGTTGAAGGAAATTTTTCCTTTGTTACGGACTGTGTAACGCTCTGTTTCCCCTTTGCTGAAAGGATAGCCTTTATCTGGTACGAAGCCCTCTATCCCATTAAGCTGCTCTAGGAAATCAGTATGCCAAAATCTGCGGCGGAATTCTCCATCTGTTACTACATCTAACCCTGCTTCAATCTGCTTATCAATAATTCGTTCAATCTCTTTTGTTTCAATTTCGTACAATGCATCAGCAGTAATTTTTCCTGCTTGAAAATCTGCTCTAGCTTGAAGTAATGATTGCGGACGTAGTAAGCTCCCAACGTGATCTGCGCGGAATGGAATTTTATTTGACATATGAAAAACCCTCTCTCTTTTTATGATTAGTATTTTTAGTTAAATAAACATTGATTTCGGTCTGGCAAAAAACGGAATTTAAACTATGTATCAATAAAAAACCCCCTTCTTAATCATAAGAAGAGGGTTTAATGAACGAGTTCGGGTCTCTTCTTATCTTCAAGCATTGCTTTCTGGAATTAGCACAGTGTTAAAGTAACCTGTTGCTGAGGCTTCGAAGGGCCAGTCCCTCCACCTCTCTAGATAAGATAATTTTGCTATTCACTTTAAGTAGATTAACCAATTGCTAATCTTGTATATTAATTTAAACGCTAAGGGTTTATTTGTCAACTGAATTTTCAGAATTAATTTTAAAATAGTTTGCAAAGTAAAAAAGGATAGGAAATTATTTTCTATTAATCAGTATTTGGAAAGAGCAAATGAGTACAAATATTCCACAGTCTTATTATTGGATAAAAAAGGTTTATAAATCTCTTAAATTTATCTTGTATAAATTAATAGTCCTATTATACTATGAGTGATGAGGAGGTAGAAAAGACCTAGTTAATGATTAAAATAAACGAAGAACAAAAAAAGTGAAAGTGAAAAGGGCAAATCATGGGAAACTATGAGACGCAAAGCTATGGGCCTAAAATATACTGCCTTTAGAGCAGATGTTATGGCAGCCGGTTACCACAAGAAGTCATAGCTTTAACTCTATGGACCTTCTGCGGGGTCTTTTTTATTTGCCTTTTTTTACACGAAAGGTAGGACTATTGAATGAGGGGAAAATTTATATTTATAAAGTCTTTTTTACTATTAACGCTCCTTGTATACCAGCTGGCTTTACCTGTTGGAATGACAAAGGCTGCAGAGATTGGAAGCGCCTTGCCGCCAAGTAACTTGGCTTATCAATCGGTTAGTCCAGATGATGGAAAGCTGACTTGGAGTACCGTTTATGGAGCAACATCATATAAAGTTTATCAAATAAAGGATGGCCAGCTTACATTGGTAGGCAGTACATCAGCATTAAGCTACAGTTTAAATGATCTTTCAGAAGGCTCATACAGATATGTCGTTGCGACAGTGACGAGTGATGGGGAATCAGGACCTTCTGCACCTGTGAGTGCTGAAATAACATATCCTGAAATGCAGCCACCGACGGAATTTGTTTCGACAGTTAAAAATGGAAGTGATATCGTTCTTTCATGGAAGTCAGCGACTTATGCCGAAAAGTATAATATTTATATAACAAAATCCGGTGAGAAATCGTTGCTGACATCAACGACAGCAAAAACCTTTACGATCGAAAAAGCAGAGGAAGGAGCATATTCTTATTCTGTAACTGCTAATAATAAGCTTTATGGCGAATCTGCTGAAACGAATCCTGTTAACGTCGATTTAGTTCACCCAATATTGAAGAATCCGCAAAATCTAACGTTTACGATTAAAAATGGCACGGATGTCACGATGAATTGGCAGGCATCAGAATATGCGACTAGTTATAAAATCTTTGAAGTTAGCGACGGAGAGTTAGAGCTGAAAAAGACGGTAACAAACACTAGCGTAACCTTCACAAATTTGCCTGCAGGTAACTATAACTATAAGGTTTACGCATCAAGCGACCGCTTTGGAGATTCACTTGAGGGCAGTGAGGCTGATATAGAGGTTGGCTCTATTATTATGACAGCACCTGAAAACGCGGCATATAAAATTCAAAACACGAATGACGCTATATTAAGCTGGAATGCTGTGCCGTATGCAACGAGCTATAAAATCTATGAAATTATAGATGGAGAAAAATTATTAAAGGAAACAGTGAAAGGCACAACAGCGACTTTAACGAAGCTTGCTGGAGGCAATCATGATTATGAAGTAAATTCTTTCAGCGACAGATTTGGAGAATCTGATACAGGTGCTAAGCTGTCAGTGAACATTGAAACAGTATCGGTAAATCCTCCTGATGGATTTACGTATAAAATCCAAAATGGCAATGATATTGTTTTAAACTGGTCTGCTGCAGAGAATGCAACGAATTATAAAGTCTATCAAATCGTTGATGGAGAGAAAATACTAAAGAGTACTGTGACAGGAACAACTGTGACATATACAAATATGACAGCAGGAAGCTATCAATTTGAAGTCCACACAAACAGTACAAGGTTTGGTGAATCAGAAAAAGGAACACCATTATCCTTCCAGCTTGAACAAATAAAATTGTCAGCACCTGAAGAGGTTAGCTACGAATTAAAAAATGGGAATGATGCCGTGTTAACTTGGAAACAGGCAGATTATGCTGCAAGCTATAAAGTTTACCAAGTTATCGATGGGAAGAAGACATTAAAGACAACTGTTTCCAGCACAACAACAACCATAACAAACTTGTCTGAGGGGAACAGTGCATTTGAAGTCTATGCATACAACAGCCGGTTTGGTGAGTCTGAGAAAGGGACTTCCGTTAGTGTTCCTGTTGTCTATCCAAAGCTTGCTTCACCTGCAGAATTAGTATCGACAACATTGAATCCATCGGCTTTCACACTTAGCTGGAACCAAGCAGATTATGCATCCAGCTATCGAGTTTATCAGCTAATAAATGGAGAGAAAGTATTAAAGAGTAATGTAAATGGCACGAGTATCACTTATTCCAACATTCAACCAGGCACATATAAGTATGAGGTATATTCCTATTCTGCTCGTTTCGGTGAATCAGAGAAAGGAACTCCACTTGAGGTGACTCTAAGCGGTCAAGTATTAGCAGCACCTGAAGGTATCACATATACAATTACTAATGGAAATGACCTGACATTAAAATGGAAATCTGTTCAATATGCAAATAGCTATAAGATCTATAAAGTAATAGATGGAGAAGAGACACTAGAACGCACAGTGACAGGAACAAGTGTAACACTAACTAATTTGTCAGAAGGCGATATTAATTATGTAATAAAGGCATATTCCAATTTATTCGGAGAATCACCTGTTGGCGGGGAAGTGAAGGATAAATTAGTATATCCGCAGATGGCACAGCCGCAAAACGTAACAAAAACCGTTACAAGCGGCAATGATATTACATTGAAATGGAATGCTGTCACTTATGCAAAAGGCTATCATATTTATCAATACAAAGATGGGGAAAAACAGCTTGTCCGCACAGTAACAGGAACAAGTACAGTTTTAACTAATATGCCAGAAGGCGATTATGTATATGTTGTCCATTCCTTCAGTGACCGTTTTGGTGAGTCTGCAGATGGAAGTAAGCTTGAGTTTACTCTAACATGGCCAATTATGCAGGCACCGGAGAGCTTCACAAAAACAATCTCGAATGGAAATGATATTACATTAAAATGGAATGCTGTATCTTATGCAAAAGAATACAGAGTTTATCAACTATCAGGGGAAGAAAAAATCCTAGTTAAAACGGCAACAGGGACATCTGCTTCCTTCACAAATATGCCAGAAGGCGATTATACGTATGTTGTGTATTCCTACAGTGATCGGTTCGGTGAGTCTGCAGATGGAAGTAAGTTAGAGTTTAACCTAACATGGCCAATTATGCAGGCACCAGAAAACTTGACGAAGTCTATTGTTAATGGAAATGATATTGTTTTGAAGTGGAATGCATCTGCGTATGCAAAAAGCTATAAGGTATACCAAATAATCGATGGTGAAAAAGTGTTCCAAAGCACAGTCACAGGCACGTCTGTAACATATAAAAATATGGCGGAAGGCGATTACATTTATGTTGTGCAATCGTACAGCGATCGTTTTGGTGAGTCAATAAAGGAAGAAAGAATTACATTCAACTTAACATGGCCAATTGTCCAAGTTCCAGTGGTCAGCGGCAGTGTTTTCAATGCTAATAATATTACACTGTCTTGGAAAGCAACTGAATGGGCAAATGGTTACAGAGTCTATGAAGTGACGGATGGAAAAAGAGAGCTATTATACAGCGGAACAGCGCTGAGCTATAAAGTTTATAATCTGTCAGAAGAAACGCACACATTTGAAGTTACAGCATACAGCAACCGTTTTGTGGAGTCCTTGCCTTCTGAATCGTTTGTTCAGAAGATTGTATATCCCGAAATGGAATCACCAAAGCTTTCTTTAATATTGCTCAGTGATACAAGTGCAAGAATTTCATGGGATTTTGTCACATACGCAAATGGCTATAATGTATATGAAATCATTGATGGTAAGCCAGTATTGCTTGTTGAAAACTTAAATAGTCTTTCTTATGAGCTAAAAGATTTAACGTATCGAAATCACCAATACTATGTGACTTCATACAGCAATTCCTTTGGTGAGTCCAAACCATCAGAGACAGCGGAAGCGAAGTTAATCATTGATACTCAGGCACCTATTACAACAAGTGATGCACCGTCCAAGTGGGTGAATGTAAACCAAACAGTACAGCTTGAAGCAACGGATGATATAACTGGTATAGCAAATTCTTATTATTCTTTAAATGATGGACCAATTCAAGAAGGAAACTCCATATTTGTTGATCAAGAAGGAATTAATAAGATTGTTTTTAATTCTGTTGATAAGGCAGGAAATATGGAAGAAGTGAAAACTGCCTATGTCAAACTGGATAAAACGGCACCTGAGACTGAAATGAGTGAAGTGCCAGAATATGCACAAACGGTTGATATCCAACTCGAAGGCTCCGACTTATGGAGTGGGGTAGATAAAACCTATTACTCTATTAATGGCTCAGACTTCAAAGAAGGAGCATCCTTCACGATAGATGAAGAAGGAACAAATGAGATCACTTATTACTCTGTGGATGTAGCTGGTAACAAAGAAGAAGTGAAAACAGCAGAAGTGAGTATTGATAAAACAGCACCAATAACAATAGCAGATGCTAACGAGAATTGGGCAAATGATGATGTTACTGTTAAGCTTTCTGCCGCAGATAAGTTGAGCGGGGTAGATAAAACCTATTACTCTATCAATGGCTCAGAGTATAAAGAAGGAACATCCTTTACAGTAGAACATGAAGGAATAATTGAAATTACTTATTACTCTGTAGACGCAGTTGGCAACAAAGAGGAAGTGAAAACAGCAAAGGTAAGAATAGATAAAACAGCGCCAATAACAACTTCAGATATTAACGAGGATTGGGCGAATAAGGACGTAACAATCACATTGTCTGCCGTAGATGAGTTGAGCGGAGCAGTAAAAACCTACTACTCTATTAATGGTTCAGACTATGCAGAGGGAAGATCCTTTACAGTAGAACAAGAAGGAACGAACGAAATCACTTATTACTCTGTGGATGCAGCTGGTAACAAAGAAGATGTGAAAACAGCAGAAGTGAAAATAGATAAAACAGCCCCAACAACAGCTTCTGATAGACAAGAGGGCTGGTCAACTAAAGAGGTTTCTGTTACATTAACTGCTGCTGACAATTTGAGTGGAACGGTAAAAACCTACTACTCTATTAACGGAGCAGAATATGTGGAGGGAACATCCTTTACGATAGAAAAAGAAGGAATAAATGAAATCACGTATTATTCTGTAGACAAAGCGGGCAACAAAGAAGCAGTTAAAACAGCAGAAGTGAAAATAGACAAAACGGCTCCAGTCATTTCCTTCAATAATGAGTCTCTTTATGAACTAGGCACAAAGCTTATATTGAATTTTCATTCTGCAGATGATGAATCAAGTATTGTATCAGAAGTGGCTACTATTAATGGTAAAACATACAAAAATGGTGAAGCCGTTCAGCTTAATGAGCCTGGTGAATACAAGATAAGCATTAAAGCGACAAACGGTGCCGGCTTGACTACAATTAAAGAAGAAACAATCAATGCTTATATACCTGTAACACTTGAGGTGTTACCAAAGGTCATTAAAGGTAATAAAGGTACCTTTACAGTTAAAGCAATATTGCCTAAGAAATATCAATCTTTAAAGTTTAACGTTTCCTCTGTCAGACTGAATGGAGTTGCGCCTTCAGCGGACAGCTTTGGCATGTTGCTGCAAGCAGAAAAAGGGCAGTTCAAATTCGACAGAGAAGATTTTGATTGGAAATCAGGAGATGTTGATTTAGTACTTACAGGGTCTTTGAACAACAAGTACTATGTAGTCGGTAAGACAACTGCTGAAGCAAAGGATTGTAACTATAAAGGCAATTGTTTATTAGGCTCTCTATTCAATTTACTTTGGTGCTTTAGATAGTATCAATCTATGCGTCTTTGGTTAATAGAAAATGTTAAAAATGCACATTTAAAGCGCACTCTGTCACAGAATTTCCAATATATTCTCCGGAAATCGAGGTTGACAGATTAGGCTCCTTCCTGTAGCCTAAAAGGTATAAACTTAATATATTAGACCTCACTTTTGTCAGTGAGGTAGAGGCGCGATATTTAACAGTCTTTAAGCGGAGCTTGAGAAGGCAATGATGCTAAAGAGAAGGAAATATCGCCGAAGTGAGCAATTTATCTCAAAATTGCTTGCTGGGTCTGCAGTCAATAGCTGCAGGACTGTCTCAATAAACTCCCAGTTTATTGAGTTGTGCTATCTCAGGAAAAAAGAGAGGACTTTAGGGCAACTATATATTGCGACCTGAGTGTATCTCAGGTCGCTTTTTGTTTAGAGGCTCAACATATCATGTGGAGGGAAAACAAAATGAAGAAAAAAGCATCACTACTATTTTTATTGTTGCTTTCAGCTATTATTCTCTTGGCTGGGTGCGGGACAAGCAATGGCTCCGGATCCGGGGATGATCAAGATACATTTAAAGTAGGACTTGAAGCGGGTTATGCTCCATTTAACTGGACACAAAATGATGATTCTAACGGAGCAGTTAAAATCAATGGCACTTCTGAATATGCGGGTGGCTATGATGTAGAAGTTGCTAAAAAAATCGCTGATGGCTTAGGTAAAAAGCTAGTCATTGTTAAAACAGAATGGGATGGACTAGTTCCAGCATTGACTTCAGGTAAAATTGACGCAATCATTGCAGGTATGTCTCCAACGGAAGAGCGTAAACAAACAATCGACTTTACAGATAACTACTACAAGTCCAACTTGGTGATGGTTGTTAAAAAAGGCGGTAAATATGAAGGGGCAACATCTATTCAAGACTTTAAAGGAGCAAAAATCACAGCACAGCTAAATACATTCCATTACTCTGTTATTGACCAAATCAAAGGAGTTTCTAAACAGACAGCAATGGACAACTTCCCGGCAATGCGTGTTGCTCTTGAGTCTGGTGTAATTGACGGCTATGTTACAGAACGTCCAGAAGCAGTTAGTGCTTCAAATGCAAATGAAAACTTTGCAATGGTTGAGTTCAAGGATGGCTTTGAAACATCTGAGGATGATACAGCAATTGCTGTAGGATTGAAAAAAGACAGTGATCTTAAAGATAAAATAAATGAAGTACTAAAAGGTATCTCAGAAGAAGACCGTACGAAAATCATGGATGATGCAATTGTAAACCAACCTGCAGCAAAATAATGATTACAATAAAACCGGCTGTCTTTTTGTGCAGTCGGTTTTATGATGAGTAAAGGAGGAGAACGATGAGTTTTGAATGGATCGTAAAAATTATTACCGAAAACTGGCCGATGTTCCTGCGCGGTGCAGGCATGACGCTCACTATCGCATTGATCGGTACAATAATCGGAGCAGCAATCGGCTTGATCGCCGGAATTATCCGCACAATACCGGCGCCGGAGCGTGGCTTTAAAAAAATTATTCTAAAAGTGATTAATATTATACTTTCAATATATATTGAGTTTTTCCGTGGAACACCAATGATTGTACAGGCAATGGTCATTTATTATGGCTCAGCGATGGCATTTAATATAGATATGAATGTAATGCTTGCGGCAGTGATTGTTGTGTCAATCAACACTGGGGCATACATGGCGGAAATTGTTCGCGGTGGAATTGTATCAGTAGAAAAAGGGCAGTTTGAGGCTGCACAGGCAATTGGTATGAATCACTTCCAAACAATGATGAATGTTGTTTTGCCTCAAGTTATCCGCAATATTATGCCGGCTACAGGCAACCAGTTTGTTATTAATATTAAAGATACCTCTGTATTAAACGTTATTTCTGTTTCTGAGCTTTATTTCATGACGAAATCAGTAGCTGGCAATAACTTCAGATATTTTGAGTCATTCTTTGTAGCTTGTGTCATCTATTTTGTTATGACATTTATCGTCACAAGAATATTGCTGTATATTGAAAGAAGATTAGAAGGACCAGATAATTACAAAATGCTTGGCGAAGAACTTGATGCACAGCCAGGGATGAAGCAATAATAGAAGGAGGAGAGACTATGGAAAAAGTCATTGAGATTCAGCATTTAAGCAAAGCCTTTGGTAGCCATGAAGTGCTTAAAGACATTGACTTCTCAGTTAAAAAAGGAGAAGTTGTCAGCATTATCGGCTCTTCAGGTTCCGGAAAATCGACCCTTCTTCGTTGTGTCAATCTTTTGGAAAAGCCAAGCGGTGGTCAAATAATCTACAAGGGGGAAAACATTCTTGATGATAAGCATGATATTTCCGCTTATCGCAGAAGATTAGGAATGGTGTTCCAGCAATTCAATCTCTTTAATAATCATAATGTTTTAAGCAACTGCGTAGTAGGGCAAGTCAAGGTATTGAAGCGTTCAAAGGCGGAAGCAGAAAAAATAGCGCTAAAATACTTAAAAGTAGTAGGGATGGATCGTTACGTAAATGCCAAGCCAAAACAGCTGTCAGGCGGTCAAAAACAGCGTGTTGCTATCGCAAGAGCGCTGTCAATGGAGCCAGATGTAATGTTGTTTGATGAGCCGACTTCAGCACTTGATCCAGAAATGGTTGGCGAGGTATTGAAAGTAATGAAGGAGCTTGCTGAGTCAGGACTTACAATGCTGATTGTTACCCATGAGATGGAATTTGCTAGAGAGGTTTCAGACCGAATAGTGTTTATGGACAAGGGTGTCATTGCAGAGGAAGGCACTCCTGAGCAAATCTTCCTGAACCCAACTCAAGAGCGTACAAAGGAATTTTTGAAGCGCACATTAAAATAGGCAATATACTTTCAAAACACCTCCAAATTAACATTTGGAGGTGTTTTTTTAATCATCTAATGTAGATAAATCGCCAGTAGGCAGTCCAAGTTCCCATGCCTTTAAGACACGGCGCATAATTTTGCCACTTCTTGTTTTAGGTATTTTCTGACAGTATTCAATTTCTCTTGGAGCAGAGTGTGCGGCTAAGCCTGTTTTAACAAACTGCCGAATTTCTTCCTTGAGCTGATCAGATTCTGTATAACCATCATTAAGAGCTACAAAAGCCTTGATAATCTCTCCTCTAATAGGGTCTGGTTTGCCGATAACACCTGCTTCTGCAACAGCTGGATGTTCGATCAGCTTACTTTCAACTTCAAAAGGTCCGACTCTTTCTCCAGCGGTCATGATAACATCGTCAACACGGCCTTGAAACCAGAAATACCCTTCTTCATCAATATAAGCACTGTCACCCGAAACATACCAATCAGAGAAAGGAAAATAGCTGTCATACTTTTCTTGGTTATTCCAGATTGTATGCATTAGGGATGGCCAGCCTTTTTTTATGGCCAAGTTGCCCATCTGGTTAGGTGGAAGGATATTTCCCTCATCATCAAGGATGGCCGCCTCAACACCAGGAAGTGGTTTGCCCATTGATCCAAGCCTTAACTCCATGCATGGATAATTGCATATAAGCTGTGCGCCAGTCTCTGTCATCCACCATGTATCATGGATTCTTTTCTTGAAGGATTCCTGCCCCCAGCGGATAACCTCTGGATTTAACGGTTCGCCTACACTTAATACATGTCGCAAAGAGTTGAGATTATGGCTTTTTAAGGCAGGTTCCCCTGCAGCCATGAGCATTCTGAAGGAGGTAGGTGCACTGTACCATACAGTAACGCCGAAAGACTCAATCGTCTTGTACCAGCCTTCAGGACTAAACCTGCCCCCAGCTACAATATTTGTTGTACCAGTCAGCCAAGGTCCGAAGATGCCATATGAAGTGCCTGTTACCCAGCCTGGGTCAGCTGTGCACCAGTAAATATCGTCTTCCTGCAAATCAAGAACCCATTTCGCTGACTGATAATGCTGAATCATGGCATTATGAACATGCAGTACCCCTTTAGGCTTTCCTGTTGAACCAGAAGTGTAATGAAGAATCAAACCATCTGTTCTTTCCACCCATTCGATATCAAGTTGAGCAGAGGCATCCTGAAAATGCTTTTGAAAGTCAACATACTGGCCTTTTTCCTCAATGTTCTCCCCAATGAGGAAGATCGTCTCTAGAGCAGGAAGGTCCTGAACAGGCACTCTTTCCAATAATTCTGGTGTTGTAATGAGAACTTTAGCAGAGCTGTCGTAGAGACGATCTCTGACCGCATCCTCCATAAAGGCTTCGAATAAAGGCCCGACAATGGCTCCGATTTTAATTACACCTAATAAAGCAAAATAAAGCTCAGGTGAGCGGGGCATAAATATGAATACTCGGTCTCCTTTTTTGACATCCGCCTTCATTCTTAATACATTGCCAGCCTTATTTGTCATTTGTTTTAAATCGTTAAATGTATAGGTTTCATTTCTTGTGCTGCTGAGATAACACAGGGCTGCTTTATCCTTCTTTGAACCTTCTGCGTGTCGGTCGACCGCTTCATAAGCCAAGTTGACTTTTCCTGTTGTATGCCATGAAAAATGCTCTTCTGCTTGGTCCCATTGAAACTTTTCATACATCTCTTCATAGTTTTGGAGGTTATAATTGCCCTCAACAGGTGGAAACGCTTCCATTTTCATCGGATAAATCATCCTTCCTCACATAGTTTACGGAATCTCTAACTGTCAAAAAACCATATACACAATTCTAATGATGAAAACGCTTTATTATGACTATTTTACATAAAATAGCGAAAACGAAACAAAAGTCAAATTAACTAGTTTGTGTATTTTTTTAGCATAAAAGTAAACAATGATAGTAATCACAATAACATTTAAGGAGTATAGCAGCGGCTGAAATTTAAAAATGGAGGAATACATATGAAATCGACTCCCTCAATTACTTCATCTGAAATAGGCATACTTTGGATGAGTTATCAACAAAAAACAATGGTAATGAGGTTTTTAGAATACTTTATTGAACAAGCAGAGGATCCAAAAGCAAAAGACATAATGACTGACTTACTTAAGGAAATAACGCCTTATGTTAAAAAAATACAAAAAATTTACGAAAAAGAGAATGTGCCAGTTCCAGTTGGGTTTACAAGTAAAGATGTGAATTTAAAAGCACCAAAGCTGTTTGATAATGGGTTTGACATTATGTTTATCAGGCTTATTAAAGAGATTAGCATGGGCATGCATACACTTAACTTAACGATGGCATATCGAAGTGACATTATGGTGCTTTTTAGGGAATTGACAATCATAACTCAAAAGTACTATGACCGTTGTAACACATATCTGCTTGAAAAAGGATTGCTTCCACGCGCACCGTATGTTGCGGTTGAGGAGGGAGTAGAATTTGCAGAGGAGAAAGGTTATTTAAACGGGAATGATTTTTTCAGCGAGAGAAGGTCGTTAAATACAGTCGAAATCACGCATCTTTTTCATGGGGTTGAGACGAATTTAATTGGATTACAGGTGATAAATGGATTTTCACAATGCGCAGAAGAAAAGGAAGTAAGTACTTATTTTGCCAAGGGAGGGGAGCTAGCAAAGGAAATTGCCACAGGCTTAGGAGATATTATTTTAAAGAATGATACACAGCTTCCTGGCTTTTCAGGAGGAAATGTGACAGCATCTACCATTCCTCCGTTCTCTGATAAGATGATGATGTATTGTATCAGTTTATTTTGCAGTTTTTCCTTGGGAGGAAATTCGCTCGGAACAGCCTTTAGCTTAAGAAATGATTTACCGGCAAAGTTCTCGATTATCATGAAGGATGTCTTTGAGTATGCACATGAAGGTGCAAGGCTGATGATTAAGCATGGATGGATGGAAGAGCCACCGCAGACTATTAAAATGAAAGCGAAATAAGTATAACGACTAAGCGGGTAGCTAGGTATTTCCTAGTTGCCCGCTTTTGTTGAATATTTAAATTCAAATAATCTGTTTGTTGCCGTCATAGTTAACTTTTAAGAGGTTTTTTTATTTTCGAATTTTACTAAAAGTGAAGCTATATGTCGAAAAGGACCAGAGGATTGTTTCACATGAAACAAAAAAAGAGCAAGCGTCAAAGGACAGCTTGCTCTTGCCTTATTAATATACTTTATCACCATTAAAAATGGAGTTTTTCACAATTACGTAATCAACATTACGGATGGCATCAAGCTTTTTACCGCCAGCATATGAAATAGAAGATTGTAAGTCCTGCTCCATTTCAATTAATGTATCTTGTAGGGAGCCTTTATGCTCTACAAACATTTTTTTGCCTTCTACGTTTTTTCTTTCTCCCTTTTGGAATTCAGACGCAGAACCAAAATATTCCTTGAATAGTTTTCCGTCTTTTTCAAATGTTTCCCCAGGAGATTCCTCATGTCCAGCGAATAGGGAACCAACCATTACCATAGAAGCACCGAAGCGAACAGATTTAGCGATATCTCCATGTGTGCGAATACCACCATCTGCAATAATAGGCTTGCTTGCAGCCTTTGCACACCAACGAAGTGCAGCAAGCTGCCAACCGCCTGTTCCAAAGCCAGTTTTAATTTTTGTGATACACACTTTACCTGGTCCAATACCGACCTTAGTTGCATCAGCCCCAGCATTCTCAAGCTCTCTGACAGCTTCAGGTGTACCTACATTACCAGCAATAACAAAGCTTGCAGGCAAATGTTGTTTAATATGCTTGATCATTCTGATTACGGCGTTAGAGTGGCCGTGTGCAATATCAATTGTAATGAATTCTGGGATCAGGTTCAATGAAGCAAGCTCCTCAACAAAACCATATTCCTCTTCTTTAACGCCTACACTAATAGAGGCAATAAACCCTTTACCTTGCATCTCTTGAATAAATGCTTTTCTTGTTTCTGGTTGGAAGCGATGCATAATATAAAAATATCCATTTTCTGCTAAGTACGCAGCAACCTTTTCATCTATAATTGTCTGCATATTTGCAGGAACAACTGGCAATCTAAAAGAATGTCCGCCCAATGTTACAGTTGTATCACATTCTGAACGGCTTTCTACGATGCATTTTGCGGGAATTAGCTGTATATCTTCGTAATCAAATACGTTATCCATGTTTTACACTCCTAAATACGAATATTTTATAATATTTATTTAAAATTGTTCGTCCATAAGGTACTTTAACTCATTTTTATCAGTATGTCAAAGTTTTTTGATAATTATGTAGACATATATTTTGTTCTAGCTTGTATCCCAATGAATACAATATATTGGAGAATGCCTTTTAGAAGGGAGTCCTTGTCATAAATTGACGAAACTGGGATATTTCCCGGGAAAATCATATACAATTATGTAATAAATTGTTACAATTTATCTTTTAAGGAGGAGTTAACTAAATGAAAATATTAAGCTTGAAAAGAGAAGCGTTAAATGCGTTAAGAGGCAATTGGGTAGCTTCTGTACTGCTTACTTTAATTGTGTTTGCTATAAGTGGTTTAGTTCCACTTTTTTTTGAAGTTCCGCTAAGCGGAGGGGTTGAGGCATGGCTTTTACAGGATACAACCCCAATAGGAGCTACTTTAGTAAGTACACTTATTTCGCTGCTGCTTATTCCACTTTCTATTGCATCGATTTGGTTTTTTATAGATTTACTGCGTGGAAATGGACCAAAGATCGCGGATGTTTTTAATCCTTATAAGGATTTAGGGCTTGGCTTAAAGATTATTGGAATATCCATTATGCAAAGCATTTTCTTGTTTTTATGGTTTTTGCTATTATTCGTCCCTGGTGTTATTAAATCGATTGCATATTCACAAACATTTTATTTACTGAAGGATCATCCTGAATACTCAACATTTGAAGCTATAACAGAAAGTCGTAAACGTATGGTTGGGCTTAAATGGAAGTATTTCCTGCTTTGTCTTAGCTTCATTGGCTGGGGCTTGCTGGCCATGATTACTTTCGGAATCGGACTTCTTTGGCTTATGCCGTATATGAGCACAACTTTTAGTGCTTTTTATGATAATCATATTGCTGATAAGAAAAATGAATTAGAATAAGAAGCAAAAAAGGAAAAGGCATGGAACGCCTTTTCCTTTTTTATTTGTTCAATCTTTAATAAGCAGATAAATGAAATATGGTGCGCCAAGACAGGAGACAACAAGTCCTACAGGTATTTCTGTTGTTGCCATTAAGTTTTTTCCTATCGTGTCGGCAGTTAGCAGCAAAAATGCTCCTATTAAAGCTGCGACTGGAAGGAGGGCTTGGTGTCTTGGACCGATAATTCTTCTTGCAAGATGTGGGGCTATTAAACCTAGAAAGGAAATTCCCCCACCAACTGATACACAAGCTCCAGCGAGAGCAACTGATATAAACAGAAGGATGCCTCTTTCTTTTTCAATGGGAACTCCAAGTCCAGCTGCTGTATTTTCGCCTAGCTGCAATAAATTTAGCTTATGTGATTTATAAAGGGCTATTGGAACAAAAATGCAAATCCAAGGGAGCACTGCAAAAACATAATCCCAGCTGGCACTCCAAATGCTTCCTGTAATCCAAATGGTTGCTTGTGTGAAATCTCTTGGATCCATCATTAGCTGGAATATAACTATTAAAGCAGCAAATGCTGAGTTGATACCGATTCCGACTAGTACAAGGCGCACTGGCGAGACGCCGTCCTTCCATGCGATTACATATATAAGACCAGCAGCAATTAATGCGCCAAGCAGTGCAGAAAAGGGCATAAAAAAAACAGATGCAACCCCTGTGCTAAAGGAGCTTCCTTGGAAGAAGAATATATATAAAATTACAGCGAAGCCAGCTCCGGCATTTATGCCAATAATGCCTGGATCTGCCAGGGCGTTACGAGAGACGCTTTGCAGGATTGCCCCGGCAATAGCCATACCTATCCCAATTAAAAGGGCAATAACCATCCGAGGCAACCTGAAATTGTACAATATGTTTGTACTTTGTGGTGTTCCGTTTCCAAGGATGGTCTGCACCACCTCAGCCGGTGAAATTTTAATAATACCCAAATTCAGGCTGAGGAAGAAAACAAGAATGATGGCTACAACTAGACTTGAGATGGTTATAATAAAGCGTTTTGGTTGTGACATCATAATCCTCTCCCTTCACGACGGGCTAAATATAGAAAAAATGGTACGCCAATCAATGCAGTAATGGCGCCTAATGGTGTTTCAAAGGGCGGATTGACGACACGTGCGCCAACATCCGATATAACTAATAGCAGTGCACCAATGACAGCCGAACAAGGAATGATTAGTCTATAATCGGGTCCGACAATAAATCGTACTATATGAGGAATGACTAAACCGACAAAGCCGATTGTACCTCCAACAGCAACCGCTGCACCTGTTAACAGTAAAACAGCAATAGTACCAAGGAATTTGACAACTCCTGTGCGTTGTCCAAGACCTGCTGCCACATCTTCACCTAAGCTTAAAACAGTAATTGATCTGCTGATAAAAAGAGCAATAAGAATTCCCACGATTGCTGCCGGAAGCAGTAATTTGATACTTATCCATTGAACCCCGGCAACTCCGCCAGCATACCAAAAGCTTATGTCCTTTGCTATATCAAAGAAAAGAGCAATTCCAGTTGCAATCGAACTAAGCAGTGCAGTGACAGCAGAGCCTGCGAGCGCAAGCTTAATCGGTGTAAGTCCTCTTTTTGATAAGGCCCCAATAGAGAAAACTAGCATAATGCCCAGTCCTGCACCTAAAAATGCAAGGAAAAGAAGTAGTACATTAGAAGCAGACGGGAAGAAGGCAAACCCGATTGCAATCATAAACCCTGCCCCAGCTGTCACCCCCATAATGGATGGGGAAGCAAGGGCATTTCTTGTCATCCCTTGCATGATTGCTCCTGACACTGCCAAGCATGCTCCGATTAGTGCTGCGGCAACGGCTCTTGGCCAGCGAAGGCGATGGATAATTTGATGCTGTGTAGATTGCGGGTCATAATGAAGGATACTTTGCCAAACTGTTGAAACACTGATATCAGCCGCTCCATATATAATGGATAAGCACATTGTCACAACCAAGAGGGCGAGGCCCAGAAAGATGACAGCTGCAGCTGTTTTCGGCCTATAAATATCTTTTGTCACACCCGGTTTATTTTTTTTCATATTGGACCAACTTTCTGACCAGAATTCAAAAATCAATTTATAATAATACAAAATTAGAACAAACTAAAAATGTCTTTCAGTAGCTATAAAAAATTTGTCGGATTTATAAATAAATTTTACTAGAAAATGATAAAAAAATACATAGTCTATTGAAAATGATAATTGTTATCACTTATAATGTGATTATAAACACTCAGGAGGTACATAGATGTCTAAAAAAATGACTAAATCGCTTTTATTTGCTAGTTTATTACTTGTATTTGCTATATTAGCTGCTTGCGGCAATAATAATGATTCCGATAAAAATACAGGAACAGATACAACAGAAGAAGCAAAAGACCGTACATTAAAAGATGCTATGGGACATGAAGTTAAAGTTCCAGCAGAACCAAAAGCAGTAATTGGTTCTTATTTAGAGGATGAGCTTGTTGCACTTGGTGTTACACCTGTAGCACAATGGTCTATTCGAGATGGCGAAGGCGTACAGGCTTACTTACAAGAATCGTTAAAGGATGTTCCTACAGTTGATTCTGAACTTCCATACGAGGCTGTTGCAAGCTTCAAGCCAGACTTGTTGCTGATGACTTCTGCTGCTACTGTTGAAGGTGCAAAGTATGAGCAATATTCTAATATCGCACCAACATATGTTGTTTCAGAAGAAAACAACAATGATTGGAGAAAAAGACTGGAAACAGTTGGAGAAGTACTAGGTAAAGAAGACAAAGCAAAAAAAGTCTTGGCTGATTACGATAAAAAAGCTGAAGAGGCAAAAGCTAGCATTCAGGATGCTGCAAAGGATGAATCAGCAGCAGCTATTTGGCTTGTGGGCGGACAATTGTTTATTGTTAGTGAAAATGTATCAAGTGGTGCAGTACTTTATGGTGATTTAGGTTTAACAGTGCCAGAAGTAGTAAAAGAAATTTCTAAAACTGCAACTGGTAACTGGTCTTCTATTTCCCTTGAAAAGCTTGCAGAGCTTGATGCAGACCACTTATTCCTGATTAACAGTGACGGCGACAGTGCTGAAACACTTAAAGACCCATTATGGAAAAACATTCCGGCAGTGAAAAATGGTAATGTTTACGAATATGGCCCAAATACTAGCTGGTTATACTCTGGATCTATTGCTAATACACAAATCATGGATGATGTTGTAGAAAGCTTAACGAAATAATAAGGAAAGCACATTTCTGATTTTAGGAATGTGCTTTATTTTTTTATAAATAGCAAAGACCTCCAGCAAACAAAGGGATATCCAGCGTGCATATCGAAATACTAAAGATAGATAATGTCAGGAGGAGAGCCTTATGAACAGAATTAATTTAATCGCATTAGGAGTGAGGAATATAGCAGACTCGTTAGCCTTTTACAAAGCTATAGGCTTTCAAGCATCTGTAGTTGGTACAGATGAGGAGCCTGTAATTGTTTTCTTTAAGAATCAAGGCTCTAAATTGGAGCTGTTTCCTCTTGAGCTTTTGGCAAAGGATATTAATGAGGAGAATCCTCCAACTGTTACTGACGGAAAAAGCTTTCCAGGGTTTACTCTTGCATATAATGCGAAATCGGTAGAAGAGGTCGATGACATTTTTAAAAGGCTTATTGAGACAGGTGCGGAAATAGCCAAAAACCCAAGGGAGACATCATGGGGAGGGTATGGAGGCTACTTCAAGGATATAGATGGTTATTATTGGGAAGTGGCATATGGGCCAGACTGGGAGTTTGATGAAACAGATATGCTTGTCATCAACTAAGAAATTAGTGAAAGGACCATTAATATGGTCTTTTTTGAATTGATTTTTCCTAATTGAAAGAGACTAAGGAAAAGAAATAAGTGAAGAGGTTAAATAGATGAGCGGACTACTAGAGGGATATTACGACAAAGCAGTAGAAAAGACAAAAACATTGATAATAGAAGATATTGAAAGATATTTGCAGGAAAAAGACAAGCTTCCATCCTATGAGCAATATTTGCGTGAAAGAGGAGAGTTTATTCAACATATATGGTTAAATACATGGATTAACATGGCTGGAAGTGAGTCATCAGGGAGAGAGAAAAAGGATTATCTTGAAGAAAAGGGCATAGATACAGAAGGTTTAACAAAGAAAATGATTAAGCAGCTGTTCAGGCAGGAATCAAGAGACGTAAAGCCATATAATTTTGAAGGATGGCTGGACAGTCTTTATGCAAGGAAAGAGGAAGAATGGCAGGCTTTTTATGCAAATGTTAGAGCTAAATATCTTGAATGGAAAGAAAATGCAGAAATTCGTGAAAAAAACCGAAAGCTTAACAGTAAGTTTGCTTATAATATCGAGCAGATTTTAGGAGAACATTACGAGGATCTATATGTATATGTGCGTTATTTAATCGGTTGTCATTTGGAGATAGAAATAGAGGGGAATGGCATTGTTTTATCATCAGATGATGTTTCATTTGAGGAGTATTTATATAATGAGTTAGATATGCCTTATAATCAGTTTTATTTTGTGGAGGACAGGACAGCGGCATATGAAGATATGATTGCTGCTTACTTAGATGATTTTGGACCAAATTGGCTTAAACAAAATTTGCCACAGCATTTGTTGGAGGAATATCAGCAGGTCACAAATAAGCCTGTACACTTAACCTACTTAAGAGAAATTGCCGCAGATTTTAGTCGGGATATTGCTTCAGACTTTTTCGCTGATCTTCTTGAGGAAAGGCTTGAGGATCTTACAAAATTAATTGATATTCCCTTTGATTTAGAACATCATCGTAATATTTATATAAAAGACAGGACAACGAGAGAGCAGCGCGAACGAGAAGATAGAGAAGAGAAAAGAAAGCGCAAAGAGAAGGAAAAAAAGATGCTCGAGGATATATTCGGATCTGAATATAGCCCACCTGCTGGCCGGGACATTCAATATAAGCTGCATGTTGGAGAAACAAATACTGGAAAAACCTTTCAAGCGATACAAAGGATGAAGGAAGCGGCCAGCGGTCTGTATCTTGCACCATTGAGATTGTTAGCACTGGAAATATATGAGAGGCTCAACAGAGATGGTGTGCCTTGTTCTTTAATTACAGGAGAAGAGGAAAAGCTGGAAGAGGGTGGAAACCACCTTTCATGTACAGTCGAAATGCTTCGAGAGAAGGATTTTTATGAAGTAGTAGTTATTGATGAGGCCCAAATGATCGCTGATAAGGACAGGGGCTTTTCCTGGTACAGAGCAATTACTAAGGCTAATGCAAAGGAAGTTCATATTATCTGCAGCTTTCATGCGAAAACGATGATAATAGATCTGCTAGGCGATTCTGATGTAGAAGTGAAGGAGTATGAAAGGGAAACGCCGTTACAGGTAGAAACAGCTTCATTCAAGTTAAATGACACACGAAAAGGCGATGCCCTTGTCTGCTTCTCAAGAAGAGGCGTTCTTGAAACTGCATCGCAGATTCAAAAGATGGGAAGACAGACGAGCATGATATATGGAAGCATGCCGCCTGAAACGAGAAAAAAACAGATGCATCGCTTTATCAATGGAGAAACGTCTGTTATTGTTTGTACGGATGCAATTGGAATGGGGTTAAATCTCCCAATCAAACGGGTGGTTTTTTTGGAAAATGATAAATTTGATGGTACGAAACGAAGAACCCTTACTTCTCAAGAGGTCAAACAAATTGCAGGAAGGGCGGGCAGAAGAGGTCTATACGAAGTAGGGAAAGTAGCCTTTGCGAGTGAGACTAAGATGATGAAGGGCTTGCTGGAGAAAAAAGACGAGGAAATCCATGGCTTCACAATCGCCCCGACATCTGCAGTTTTAAAAAGATTTCAAAAGTATTCAAGCAGTTTAAGTTTGTTTTTCTACCTATGGGAGAACTTTAAAAATCCAGAAGGAACGAAAAAGGCAACCTTAGCAGATGAAATGCTATTATACGATATAATCAAGGATACTATGGTGGAAGCAAGGTTTTCAATGGATGATCTATTTGCCTTTTTGCGGCTTCCATTTTCTGCGAACGAGCCTTTGCTAAGAGCACAGTGGAAAGCGAAGATGCTGTCTATTGTTGAAGATAGTGAATTGCCAGAGCCGGTCATTAATAAGTCCAGTTTAGAGGAGTTGGAATTGTCCTACAAATCAGTTGGTCTCCATTTGCTCTTTTTATATAAGATAGGAAAAACAACGGAGGCCCATTATTGGGAAAGAATACGGGAGGAGATAAGCGATCTTATCCATGAGCAATTAAAATCTGGGGTAAAATTGCGCCGTAATGTATGTGAAAATTGTGGGAAGGAGCTCCCGCATCGCTTTAAGCATAAGATATGTAATGAATGTTTTTTCATAAGATAAACAGAGCCAAAGGATGGGCCAGTAACCACCCTTTGGCTCTTTCCTTTATTTCATTGGAGAGGCTGACTCCTTTCTTGGCCATTCCCCTACAAATTCTTCCACATGATAAGATAAGAAATCATGGAGCTTCTCACTTCGGTCATCTAAAAACAACTGATCCGCTATAGCTGTGACAATTCTTGGTATGCCATAGCGCATGCCAGAAAGAGCGGATGCAGCCAAACCACAGCTGATGAGAGCAGAATAATTAAAAGAAAAAAGACCGTAAAGCATTGCTTCTCCAGCTTTGTCCTTACTTATAAAGGAAAAACCGTTAGAGAGATAAGGATGTGCATCAATTAAAGAATTAGCAATATCATCAGGTGCTTTGTAGTAATCCTTCCAGCGAGCGATATACTTTTCTACTGATTTCAGCTCGGGCCGTAGGGCAGGATCAGTGATTAATCCAGTACTAACTATTAAGAAGTCAAAGCTGTCCTTTCCATACGGTGTGGTTACACTAGCACGTCCCTGGTCTTCTTCAACATGCAGCCAAGGAGCCCCTAAATGAAGACGGAAACCTGGCCAATTGCTGGCTCTTTCAAAAATGTCATTAGTAGGAGGCTGATTATGTTTGAAAAAATGTGCCATACTAGCATATTTTTCTTCATCAGAAAAGGCGGGAAAGCGTTCAATCATGCCTGACACTTCCATTTGTCTAATTGGATTAATGCGCGGCAGCTCCTTTCTGCGAACGAATACATGCACTTCACTTGCCCCTTTTGAAAGTGCATAGTTAGCATTATCGAAGGCTGATGCACCTCCTCCTAAAATGGCAAGTTTTTTTCCTTTGAGCTTATTGAAATCGATGGATTCGGAAGTATGGGAGTAAAGGCTTTTCGGTAAAGACTCTGAAATGAAGCGAGGAACATGCCATTCACCGCCTCCTTGAATTCCTGTTGCAAGGATAACCTTTCGTGCTAAAAGCTTTTCTTTAGTAGCTCCATTATTACAAACATGAAGACAATGAAGACCTTCATTAAGTGGTTCAATGTGCTGAAGTTTTGTGTTATTAATGACAGGCAAATTTAAAATATTACGATACCAGCGTAAGTAATCCATCCAGCTTCCTCGTGGTATTTTATCTAGCTGCTCCCATCCCTGTAATCCAACCTGTGCTTCCCACCAAGCACGGAAGGTTAAGGAAGGAACGCCAAGGTCTATTGATGTTAGATGTTTAGGTGTGCGCAATGTAACCATTCTTGCATAAGTATCCCAAGGTCCTTCATAGCCTTCCGGATTTTCATCGATGACAAGAATATTGCTGATACGTTCCCGCAAAAGACCAAATGCAATTCCTAAGCCAGATTGTCCACCGCCAACAATGATTGCATCATATACATGCCCATCTGTATGAGAACGAGGTTGTATCCAATCTGTTCCACCAAAGTTTATATAAGATAGGTCTGTTTTCACTCGTTCATTTAAAGCCTCTAAGCTCATTCTATCCTCATCCTTCCTTAATCATGTCAATTGTATAGTCATGTGAGGTTTTATAACATGAGTTACCTTGAAAATATATTATCATCTTTGTTTGTTTATTGTATTGATAATTTATCTAAATTTTCACTCTTTTTTTAGTCAATCCGCCACTAATCCCAAAAATAAGGAAAGAATTTGACGTTAGCCTAACTTTTTAGTAAAATATAATCATCATAGAGCTAATGCTCATGAACATTTTCATACTCCAAAGGGGAGTAGCTAACAGTTACGTCGTCAATACGTGGCAGTATTTATGCCACCGGCCAAACTGGCAACATGAATTGTTGTTTGCGAGACCTTTGCCGAAATGGTAAAGGGATAAATATGTCTATTATTCAAACCTTTACCGCAAAAGCTGGTAGAGGTTTTTTGTTTTTCTTAAAAGGGGGAATAATAAAAAGAACGTTAAATGGAAAGACCAAACAACACAATACAATACAAAAATGGAGGAATTAAAATAATGATGAAAAAACTTTTAACTGCGGTGTTAACACTAGGTCTTATCTTTTCACCTGTTGGAAACGTTGTATTTCATGATCAGACAACAACAGTAGAGGCGAAATCTTATAAATCAGGAAAGAGAAGCTTTAACACAAATAACAGCAATACAAATACAAACACAAACACAAACTCTTTTTTCCAGAAAAAGCAAACGAACAATACAACAGCAAATACTAAATCTAATCGAGGATTCTTCTCTGGTGGAGGCTTGATGAGAGGGTTAATGATCGGTGGTTTGGCAGGATTGCTGTTTGGCGGGCTCTTCGCAAACATGGGAGTATTAGGCTCTATTTTAGGCCTGATTGTCAATGTGCTTGCAATTGTTATTTTAATTAGTGTCATCAGAAAAATCTTTGTTTACTTCAAAAAGAAAAAAAGAGAGGAAGCAGATAATTGGAGAAGCTAATTATTCCAGAGCAGGATATAATAAATGCGCTCTGTGTTTATATCTCGAGGAAAAAACAAGTCCGTCCAGAAGAGGTGGAAGTGGAGTTAATGTATGATGATGATTATGGCTTTTCAGCAGAGTCCTATGTAAATGGACGAAAACAAGTACTGATTGCCCAAAACATCATTGAAGCATTACGACTATGGATGGAAGAATATATGAATATCGATCCTTACATTGGCATTAAATTAGTGCTTGATGATGAGGAAGGGATTATTGCTGTAACAAGATAATAAAGCTAAAGAGTCGTCAAGGAAATCTTGACGACTCTTTTTATTAATCAAAATGTAGTTTATAGTCATCTGCTTTTATAAGCTTCAGCTTTTTTGCAAATAAATAGATAAGAGCGATATTAAGAAAAATCGGAATGATAAAAAATACGCCGATCATAATGGTAATATTTTTGGAGGTCCATCCACCATCTGCAAGGTGCATATAATTTAACGGGCCTACAAGTCCGGATAGTCCAAAGCCTGCACTGTATGGTGTTCCTTGGATATTAAGGAAACCTGCAAGTGCGCCTAATACTGCTGAAGTGATGAGCATTGGCACCAATATTTTTGGTTTCATAAAAAAATTTCTCATCTGAATTTTGGGCGAGCCGAGCACATGGGCGAGTGCTGTTCCCAGTGCATTCGCTTTGTAGCTTGCAATAGCAAGACCAACACCTGCTGCGACAATTCCAAGATTAGCAGCACCGGAACCAATGCCGGATAAAGAAATGACGGTCGCAAGTCCAACTGTCGATACTGGTGACAAAATGATTACACAGAAGATGGCAGCAATGACAGCGCCCATTAGGACTGGCTGGAGGGTTGTGACATGCTGGACACCAACACCGATAAGTCCTGTTGAGTTTTTTATGTATGGCAATATGAGATAACCAGCCATGCCTGGGATTAAAATACTCAAGGTTGGGAGAAGCAGAATGGCATAAGCTTTTAACCTGTCCCCCACTAGCTGGACAAAAATAACAGTTAAAGCAGCCGTCAGTCCTGTGTTAATAACAACCCCGATTCCGTTTAAGGTAAATAATCCGTCAGCTGTCTTTTGCACGACACCACTTCCAACCATTGCGGCAATCCCAACACTTGCTGTTTGAATGGATGTTAGTTTAAAGGAGATACCAACCATTACACCGATAAGCACAGGCAATAGGCTCATGACGAATGCGGTAATATCATAAACATGCTGAAGGAATGGCATATATGGTATTAAGAGTTTTAGAATCTCTCCTAATAATGCATTTGGAATTAGTGAAACAACAATCCCGATGCTAATACCAGTCAATAATTTATTGAAAAATTCTTTCATTCCTGTATTCTCCCATCCCTTGTTTTTTGTGTAATTATATGAAAAATCTGGATATGCGTCAATAAAAATTTTTAACGCTTCAACGCATAAATGTATAAAAGTAACAAAAGTGAAAATAACGTGAATAATAGTAGAAAAATCAAAAAGAAATATTTGGAAAGACGTATTCAAGCTCTTCCCAGTTTGGTAGACTATGTATGTACAGAAATTAACTAAAAGGTGCATAAACATGAATTCATACAAGGATTTTAATGTAAAGGTTTATTATGGAGTTATAGCTTTTATCATCATGTTCATGGTTTCAGGAATGGTTGCAAGCTTCTTCATGGAAACAGCAGGGCTGCGTGTTGGAAATTATTTTAATGCAGTGGAAGTTGTTTTATTATCTGTGCTTTTGCTGTTGTATCCAAAGATTTCCGGATGGTGGCTTAATTTCTTGATCATCATTGTAGGAACTTCCTATTTTTATACGATTTTTTATGTGTATCCTGACACATGGTCATCATTTATATTTGTGTGTTTTATACCGGCTATTTCTATTTTGTTTTTTGATAAACAGCTGTTCATCTTTTCCATGGTAATGAATATTTGCCTTTACTTTTTAGGCTATGCCTATATTCTATTTATGGATAAGGCAGAGACATTTGGGCTGTTAGGAGTAAATGTGCCAGGTAATATCATTAACTTCCTCGGAAGCCAAGCACTTTTATATTGTATATTTTTATTGACATATGAACGGATTAAGAAACAGCAATTATATTATAAACAGCTACAGCAATCGGAAAGGCTTAAGACTACAGGTCAATTGGCAGCGGCAGTTGCCCATGAGATCAGAAACCCATTGACGGTTGTTAAAGGCTTCCTGCAGCTATACCAGCAGGAGGAGAAAATGGACGAAGGTTCAAAACGCAATTACAGTCTTATGATTGATGAGTTAAATACAGCTGAGCATGTCCTTTCACAGTTCTTAATGCTGGCAAAGCCAGATAATGATATAAAATTGGAAAAGGTCGAAGTAGAATCTTTGCTTCAAAGTGTGACAGATCTCGTGAAATCGTATGGGATTCTTCGGGATAATAATATCTTTCTCCGTCATGTAGAGAAGGATTGCTACATTCTTGTTAATATAATTGAGTTTAAACAGCTTATGATTAATTTATTGAAAAATGCGATGGAGGCATCGCCATATGGTGAGCCAATTTTCATTGAATCAGAAATTCAAAAGGATATGGTGGAAATAAAGGTGACTGACCATGGCTGTGGAATGTCAGAGGAGGAAGTCCAATCATTAGGAACACCATTTTATTCTTTAAAAAGCAAAGGGACAGGCTTGGGCATGATGATATGCTTCAATATTGTTGAGAAATACAACGGCAAAATTAACATTGAAAGTAAAAAAGGGGAAGGAACAGCTGTGAAGATACAGTTTCCGATTGTGAAGAACCCTTAAATGGAAAAGAGGCTGGGACATAAGTATGTGAACCAGCGTAGAGACCGAACTGCTTAATCAACCAATGATTAAATAGTTCGGTTTTTTGTGTTTTTTAGTTTTAATACAATGTTTAGAAATCTTAGTGGAATGGAGCGGAGGCCACTCGACTCCTGCGGGAAATAGAGGAAAGGATGAGACCCCGCAGGCGAAGACGAGGAGGCTCATCTTCCTCCCCGCGGAAAGCGAGTGGGTGCAGCGCAAAGAAACGAACAAACTTTAACTCGAAATTCTATTTAGACACAACCTTCATTTTTCAAATTTAGTTGTAATTCTATATTCGTGTTTAGAAAGCTTATCTTTTGTTTTGTCCCAGCCTCTTTTTATGATTTCACTCATTTTATTCTGGACTGTCATACAATAAATAGGTCATATGCTTTAGCAAAAAGAAAGGAGGCAAATGATTGCCCCCTTAAGCCTTATTATTTTGTAACAGGTTCTTTCGCATTCCATAGCTCTTCTGCTACTTCTACGACTAATCTTAGTTTTTCCCATTGCTGTTCCTCTGTCAGCTTGTTTCCGTGATGTGTGGAAGCAAAACCACATTGTGGGCTTAAGCAAAGCTGCTCTAAAGGCACATGGTTTGCTGCATCGAGAATCCGTGATTTTAAAGCTTCTTTATCTTCAAGCTCACCGAATTTGGATGTAACAACACCTAAAACTACCTTTGCTCCGTCATGAGGGATATGCTCAAGTGGTTTAAAGTCGCCAGAGCGCTCATCATCGTATTCAAGGAAAAAGCCGTCCACTTTCTCTTTTGCAAGCAGTGTTGGTGCGATTAATGAATAGCTGCCCTCAAAAGCCCATGTAGATTGGTAATTACCTCTACATAAATGTGTTGTAACAATAAGGTCTTCTGGTTTATCCTCAAGAATGCTGTTAATCACGAAAAGTGCTAATTCAATCCAATGCTCTCTGCTGTACTCGCCATCATTGAATATATGCTCAGGAGAAGAAAGTCTGGCAATATAAACATCATCCAATTGCAAATAGCGAACGCCGGCATCATAAAATGCTTTAATTGCATCACGATAAGTTTGGATTACATCCTTTGTGAAATCTTCCAGATTCGGATAAATGGACTCATCACGGATTGTGCCATAGAAAAGCTGGTTTGGGCTAGGGATTGTTTGTTTTGCAACAGCACGGTCTCCAACAATTTCAGTAAATACTTTAAAATCCTCAATGAATGGATGATTTGGATTAAAAGAAATTTTTCCGTTGTTACGAATATTGTATCTTTCTGTTTCCACTCCATCAAACTTGTAACCAGTCTCTGGTACATAGCCCTCAATTCCGTTCAAGTGCTCCAGAAAGTCTAGGTGCCACCATGTACGTCTGAATTCTCCGTCTGTGACAGCTTTTAGACCAACTTCAATTTGTTTATCAACAATCCTTTTAATTTCTGCTGTTTCGACAGCGCGAAGTTCATCGCTTGTAATTGTACCCTCTTTATATTCTCGTCTTGCTTTATGTAGGCTTTCAGGTCGTAATAGACTGCCAACGTGATCTGCTCTGAATGGTCCTTTGTTAAGTAGGTTTGTCATAATTAATTCCCGCTTTCGTTAAGTATTTTTCTAAATGAAAGAAGATAAGCCTCTAAGACGCAGAAAGCCCCTTCTTTGTAAATAAGAAGAGGCGAACATTCACATTGGCTCTTCTTATCTCCAAGCATTAAGCTTCTGGAATTAGCACAGTATTCTTGTTAGAATCTGTTGCTGAGGTATCGCAGGGCCAGTCCCTCCACCTCTCTCGATAAGAAATGAAATTATTTGTTAGGTTTTGAAATATCTGTTTACTAGATTAATTGGAAAAATGGAAATAGTCAAGAAAAATAAATTATTATATTAAGATATCATTTTACCTACTTTTTCTTAAAGAGCAGATACATGAAATATGGTGCACCAATAATAGCTGCCATAATTCCTGCTGGAATTCCGTCAGGATCAAGGATGTTTTTGCCGATTGTATCCGCTGCAAGCAAAAATAATCCTCCTACCAAAAGTGCGATAGGTAAGTAAAGCTTATGTCTCGGCCCAACTAAAGCTTTAGCAATATGTGGTCCCATCAGTCCGATAAAAGAGATGCTTCCAGTTGCAGAAACTGCAGCAGCAGCCATAGCAACCGCTACAATGGCTAAACTGATTCTTTCCTTTTGGATAGATGCGCCAATACCGACTGCAACAGGCTCGCTGAAAGTAAGAACATCGAGCTTATTTGCTTTGTATAAAGTAAAGGGAATGCATATGATCAGCCATGGAAGCATTGCAATAATATATGGCCAGTCTGTGCCCCACACATTGCCTGCAAGCCATTTTGAAATAAATTCTACCTTTTCTCTTTCGGCAGAGTTAATTAAAACTACCATGATTCCTGATAAAGCCATGGAAAAGCCGACACCAACTAGCACAAGGCGAGTCGGTTGGAAGCCGAGATTTTTATCATATGAAAAAATATAAATAAGCAGGGCTGAACCAACAGCACCAATGAATGCACAGACAGGAATCATATAAATAAATGATCCAGCATCAATTGGGAAAAACAAGAAGAAGATAGCAACGGCTACACCAGCACCAGCATTTATGCCAATGATGCCTGGGTCTGCCAAATCATTTCTCGTGATTCCCTGCAGGATTGCTCCAGACAGGGAAAGCGCAATACCTGCCAAAAGTGTAACAATAATTCTCGGAAGTCTGACAGAATAAAGAATAAATTCCTCTGTGAACGAGCCATTACCAAACAAGGTTGGCAGAAGCCGGGATGGCGCAAAAGCTGCAGAGCCCACACTCAAGCTGATTCCAATTGTTAAGAAAATAAGCACCGCAAGCACTACAATAGTCCATTTTTGTTTTCTCAGCAAAGCAGTCGATATCATGCGAATTTATTCCCTCCTTTTTTAATGATTAATAAAAAGAAAGGTAAGCCTAAAATACTGATTATTGCTGCTACAGGAGTTTCATATGGAGCATTCAGTGTTCTGGCAACAGTATCTGCTAACAGCATAAATATCCCGCCGGCTATAGCAGTAATAGGAAGGAGGAAGCGGTAATCTGTTCCTGCAGCCCAACGGACCATATGTGGCACCATCAGCCCAATGAATGCCATATTTCCGACTAATGCTACAGCAGCACCAGCAAGAATAGTGATGACAATGAAAAGTAATGTTTTGACTAGAGCAGTTTTCTGTCCGAGCCCGACAGCAACATCCTCACTTAAACTCAAGATAGTAACCTGGCGTGACAAAAGGAAGGAGATAATAATTCCAATTATAATTGCCGGAAGAATCACTTTTAATTGCCCCCAGGATGTTCCGATAAGTCCGCCAGAAGTCCACATAGACACATTTTTGTTAATGTGAAAAAACAGACTAATTCCTTCAGCAATAGCTGTGAGAAAAGCTGTTACGGCAGACCCTGCAAGTACAAGCTTCAGCGGGGAATTGCCGCCCTTTCGAAGCATACCAATGCCAACAACTAAAATGGTGCCGATAGCAGCACCGACAAAGCAAATTAACATTATACTGAAATAATTTAACGAAGGGATAAGTGCCATAGACAGTGCCAATGCAAAATTTGCGCCTGCAGTTAGTCCAAGCAAACCAGGATCTGCAAGTGGGTTCTTCGTTATGCCCTGCATAATAGCTCCTGAAACGGCTAAGGCAGCACCAACTGCCATTGCGGCAATTTCCCTAGGAAGGCGAATCTCCCGTAAAATACTGCTGTTTTGATTGGCATGTTCTGAAGTCATGGCAATCCATAAGTCTTTTAATGATGTATCAGCAGCTCCAAAAACCATGGAGACAATAAATGCTATAAGCAACAGAGAAATACCTATTATAAGTTTCCATACAAAAGAAATAGATTTGGTCATGTTATATCATCTTTCCTGTTTAGATTTGGATAAACAATATGCTGCGCACAAGGTGCACAGCATTCAAAGTTAGCATGAAATGTTTAGTTTGCTAGAAAATGCTCTTTGAAGAATTCTAATTGATAATCCAATGTTAGAGGATCATTGAAGTAGAATTCATTTGCATTTGCTGTAAACACATGATTATTTTTAACTGCTGGTATATTTTTATAGGAGTCTGTTTCTTGATAGGAGTTATCTTGGTCTGCGTATTCGCTAATAATCAAGTAATCTCCAACATATTCAGGCAGTACTTCTGTTGATAAAGCATAATAACCATCAGTAAGTGCCATTTCTTTTACCTTTTCCGGCATTTTCAGCTTCATTGCTTGATAGAGGATTTCTGTTCCACGACCCCAATTGTCGCCGAATACATACATTTGCTTATTAAAGTTCTCGATGACAGAGACTGTTGCATCTTCTCCTATTTTTTCCTTTATTTCTGTTCCAGCTTTTTCAGCTCGTTGCTTAAAATCATCAATCCAAGCTTGCGCTTCTTTTTCTTTATTTAGCACCTTTCCAATTTCAAGATGCTGTGTTAAATAGTCTACCTTTCCATATGTAAAGGTTACAGTAGGTGCTATTTCTTTTAATTTATCGGCGTTTTTAATAGTAGATAATCCAATTATTAAGTCAGGCTTTAATTCAATTATTTTTTCCAGATTCTCATCTGATACTTCTGCCACATCTTTTAGTTTGGAATCAAATCTTGGGTTGAGCTTTGACCAGGAATCGACGCCAACGACGTTAACTCCTAATGACATTACGCTTCCAGCAAAGGAGGACAATACAACTACACGTTGCGGGTCTGCTGGAACCTTGACAGGTCCATTTTCTGATTGGTACGTAATCGTTTCTGATTTTTTGTCCGCTTCTTTAGTATTACTGCTAGTTTCAGCTGCTTTATTTCCACAAGCACTAACTAGTAGCAACAAGATTAGAATCATTGGCATAAAGAACTTCTTCATTATTCTGTTCTCCTTTTATTAGGTGGTAAGTTAAGCAAATCGGTTTGTTTGTGCGAGGGTCTTCCCCTATTTCTGCATCAATTTGAAAAACTTTTCTTAAAATATCCTTTGTCAGGATATCAGTTGGGCTCCCTGCCTTAACTACCTCGCCATCTTTCATTGCGATAATATAGTCAGCAAACCTTGCTGCTTGATTCAAATCATGGAGAACCATTACAATTGTTCTGCCCTGTTCTTCATTAAGCTTTTGCAATAATTCAAGCACTTCTAACTGATGTGCCATATCTAGGTAAGTTGTCGGTTCATCAAGAAAAATAATATCTGTTTCCTGTGCTAGAGCCATGGCAATCCAAGCACGCTGCCTTTGACCACCAGATAGTGCATCGACAGATCTGTCTTTAAATTCCATCGTGTTGGTGGATTCTAATGCCCAGTCAATCGCTTCAATATCATGCTTTGTTAGTTTCCCGAATCCTTTTTGATGGGGAAAACGTCCGTAGGATACTAGCTCCCCGACTGTTAAGCCTGCAACACTCTCAGGTGTTTGGGGAAGGATTGCCATTTCTTTTGCAAGCTGTTTCGTATGTATTTTGCTAATATGCTTGCCATCCAATAAGACAGAACCCGATTGGTGTGGGATAATCCTTGTCATTGCTTTTAATAATGTGGATTTTCCACATCCGTTCGATCCGATAATTGTCGTGATTTTGCCATCTGGAATAACTACATCAAGATTTTTTACTATTAGTCTTTCGCCATAACTGATGCTTATATCCTCTGTATATAAACGCCCCATCGTATCCTCCCGTGATATTTTTTATGATAAATAAGTGAGAATGATAATCATTTTTGAACAAGTAAATCTTATTATCGTTTCATATTTCTGTCAATATTCCATTGTAAAAAATTTAAAAACAGGTTATGATACTAATTGAGAATGAGAATCAATTTAAATTTAATCCCAAACCATAGGAGTGAAGTGATATGGAAAATACAGAAATATTCGATGTGACGATTATTGGTGGTGGACCAGCAGGACTTTACTCTGCTTTTTATAGTGGTTTAAGAGAAATGAAGACAAAAATCGTTGAATTTTTGCCGCATTTGGGAGGAAAGCTCCATCTGTATCCTGAAAAGATGATTTGGGATGTAGGCGGCGTTACGCCACTTCCAGGAGAAAAGCTAAGAGAACAACTTGTGCAGCAAGGGTTGACATTTAATCCGGAAGTTGCCTTAAATACAAAGATTACATCTATACGCAAAAACGCGGAAGGATGTTTTATATTAGAATCAACCAATGGTGAGCTGCACTATTCGAAAACAGTAATTGTTGCGGTGGGCAGCGGCATACTTACCCCTCAAAAAATAAAAATAGAAGGTGCTGAAAGATTCGAGGTTTCTAACCTGAACTATACTGTTAAATCACTGCTGCAATTCAGGGATAAAACTGTAGTTATCTCAGGTGGAGGCAATTCAGCGATAGATTGGGCACTTGAACTAGAGCCAGTTGCGAAAAAAGTATATATAACATGCCGAAAAGACAGCTTTAGAGGACATGAGGCTAAAGCGACACAGCTTATGGAAAGTAAGGTAGAAATCTTGTTCCATACTTCCATCACGAAGCTTATCGCGAAGGATGGTCATGATACAATTGATTCAGTTGAAGTAACAAATGATCAAACAGAAGAAACAGCACTGATCGATGTTGATGAAGTTGTCATTAATCATGGCTACGAAATGGATTCCTCTTTATTGAAGAACAGTGAATTGGATATAGAGATGCGCGAAGAATATTATATTTCAGGTACGGCTAATAGTGAGACATCTGTTGCAGGACTTTTTGCTGCTGGAGATATTTTGAAGCATGATGGAAAAGTTCATTTAATTGCAGGTGCTTTCCAAGATGCAGCGAACGCAGTAAATAAGGCAAAGTTGTTTATTCAGCCTGAGGCTAATACAAGCGGAATGGTTTCTTCTCATAACGAGGTATTTAAAGAACGCAATAAAGATATTGTTAAAAATATGATGCAGTGTGATGATTGTACACAAATGAAGGTAAAAATATAAATAAAAATAGAAAATCCACTGTCAGTGACAGCGGATTTTTTTCTATTCTGCAGAAACGGCCATTTTTAATGCATCAACAGGCTTTCCTGTTGTCGATAGTTCGTAAATAGTGTCTCCGTCTTCCCAAATTATCCTTGTTTCAGCATTGTCTTCTCCAGCTGGATAGCTAACCTCAACAAAGCCATTATCATTTGGTGCAGGGAGAGAATGGGACTCTAAATATTCAACCATCTCCTTGCCGACTGCTTCTATATCCCGATTGTCAGCAGAAACAGTTTTAACTTGCATAACCCATCTGCCTTCCTTCCATTGTAGATAAGTGCTTCCAGCAGCACCCTCTATCATTCCTTTAATACCGTATCCTAAATCGACAGACATATCCTCTGGAATATCCTTCTCGTTGAATGTTGGGAACGTATTACTAGCTTCACTAGTAACATTGGCTGAAAATTTTGCCAGTGGCTGTACATTTTCATTTGAAGTTAATGAAGGATCATTTATATCCTTCTTTGTTTCAGAAGAATAGAAGCTGACATTATAGCTGTCTAATGTGTTATCGTCGATATTAACGGCCACATAATTACCGGTTGCTACCGGAACGGTTTGTGGAAGTACCGCCTTTTGCATTATTAGCTGGTTCTTGACGTCAGCTATCCATTCACTGTTTGTATTGTCCTGTGAAGCAGCAGGCTTGTTCGTTGTTTGCTCTGCCTGTACTTGATTGCTGTCAGCAGACACCTTGTCGTTATTAGCCTGTTCATTTGCATTACAGCTTGTGAGAAAAAGGAGACTACCTGTGACCATTATGGGAAAAATCTTCATATTAATTCTCCCTTCTTTTTTTCTTGTTACTTTTTTATTCCCTATCCTTACAAAAAAATGAGTGAATTTTTTAAAAAACTTAAAAAAATAATAGAATAGGAAGCAGGCCTATTCATAGATTATGTAATGAGATATTACAAATTAAGGTTTCCGAATGAAAGTTAGTAAATATATTAGTAAGTTTATATTTTAGCATAGTATCTATGTATTTATAGGAGAAAGCAGATTATCTTAAAACGACCTTTAAAAGTGAATTGAAATTTATGTTAGAATTTCTTCGTTATTTATATTGTAGAAGTAGAAAATTGTAGAAATTTCCCGTTTTTTTGTGTGAAACAAGTCCTAAATAACGTTATGTGTTAATAAATATTACATGAGTTTGGCATAATCAGGGTATTGCTTTATATATAGAAATGCGGTTAATATAATAATCACATTAGTAAAATTATTCAAAAAACTTTTGGCGAATATGAATAATTGGAAGCTAATGAAATGATAGAAAGTGCCGATAAGAGGGAAGTAAAGCTAATTAGAAACAAAACTGTCACAAATTTTCAGATTTATTGAACTAGTTAAAAATTATACTGGACAGCAAAGACAGCAGTGTACTAGAATAGCAAATATGTTTCAAAGAAATAGAGAAAGAGCTTTGGAGATTTTGTTATTTTCAGAATACTTAAACAAAATGGGGGATTCAAACATGAAAAAGAAGCTTAGTTATTTGTTAGCAACATCTGCTTTAGCGGCAGGAATCTTGGCTGGATGTAGTCCAAAAGGTGAAGGCGGCGCTAGCAGTGATGAAATAAAAATCGGTGTTAACTTGGAGCTTTCTGGCCAGGTAGCATCATATGGTCAGTCGTTAGAAAGCGGTATTGATTTGGCAATTGAAGAAATCAATGCAGACGGCGGAATCGACGGCAAAAAAATCGTTCCAGTAAAGGTTGATAATAAATCAGATCTTACTGAAGCAACAAATGGTGCTCTTAAACTAATTGATCAAGATAAAGTATCTGCAATTATCGGGGCTGCAACAAGCGGTGATACAGTTGCTCAAGTACAAATTGCAAATGATAAAAAGACAGTATTGCTTACTCCATCAGGAACGGCTCCAAATGTGACGGTAAACGATGATGGCTCTGTCAATGATTATGCATTCAGAACATCCTTTATCGATCCGTTCCAAGGAAATGTAGCAGCAAACTTCGCTTCGGAAAAACTGAATATTAAAAAAGCAGCAATTTTTGCTGACAGTGCCAGCGACTATGCGAAAGGTTTAGCGGCTGCGTTTAAAGAAACCTTCGAAGCAAATGGGGGAGAAATTGTATCAGAAGAAGCTTATGTGGCAAAGGATACAGATTTCAGCTCAACACTGACAAATATTAAAGCGAAAAAACCAGAGTTCGTATTTATCCCAGGTTATTATGAAGAGGTTGGACTAATCATCAAGCAAGCTCGTGAAATGGGTATCACTGTTCCATTTATGGGAGCTGACGGCTGGGATTCACCGAAGCTTATCGAACTTGCTGGTGCAGAAAACTTAAACAACACATTTATCACAAACCATTACTCTTCTGAGGATCCAGATGAAAGCATTCAAAAATTCGTTACAGCATTTAATGACAAGTACAGCAAGAGCCCTGACGCATTCAATGCACTTGGCTATGACTCTGTATACTTATTGAAGGATGCTATTGAAAGAGCTGGAAGCACAGATTCAGAAAAAGTGAAAGATGCATTAGCTGAAACAAAAGACCTGTCCTTGATCACTGGTGTAGTTACAATTGATGAAAATCATAACCCAATCAAATCGGCAACAGTGCTTGAATATAAGGATGGAAAGCAAGTCTTTAACTCAAAGGTTAATCCTTAATAGTTCAAAAAATGGGGGGGAGCATCCTCCCTATTTTTATATTTTAGGAGAAAAAAAGGTTAGTTTTGGAAAAAGGAGTGAGAGAACATGGAATGGATACAGCAGCTTGTCAACGGCATCTCTCTTGGCAGCATTTACGCACTTATTGCATTAGGTTATACAATGGTTTACGGAATTATTAAACTGATAAACTTCGCCCATGGAGATGTCTTTATGATTGGCGCCTTTATTGGCTTTTATTCGATTACTGGATGGGGGCTTAGCTTCTTTCCTGCCTTGCTTGTATCGATGGCAGCTTGTGCTGTTTTCGGAGTAATCATTGAAAGAATTGCTTACAAGAGGCTTCGTAATGCTACGAGGATAGCGGCGTTAATTACAGCTATCGGCGTATCCTTATTAATAGAATATGTATTTATTTACTTTAGGGGAGCCGGTCTTGTTGCTTACCCGAATGTATTGCCAACAAAAACTTTTGACTTCTTTGGTGCTCAAATCAGCAGCAAGTCATTATTAATCCTAGGAACATCTGTAACATTAATGCTTATATTGCAATTTATCGTTCATAAAACAAAAACAGGAAAAGCAATGCGTGCCGTTTCTCATGATATGGATGCAGCAAGACTTATGGGAATAAATGTAGACAGAACTATTTCTGCTACGTTTGCAATTGGATCGGCATTAGCAGGTGCTGCCGGAGTTATCTTCGGTGCATATTACACAAAAATTGAACCATTAATGGGAGTCATTCCAGGCCTGAAGGCGTTCGTTGCTGCAGTACTAGGCGGCATCGGCATCATACCAGGAGCAATGATCGGAGGGCTTATATTAGGCCTTGTCGAAACGGTTGTAAGTGCATTAGGCTTCTCGCTTTGGAGAGATGCTGCTGCATTTATCATTTTAATTTTGATTCTTATCTTCAGGCCTGCAGGCATTTTAGGCAAGAATACGAAAGAGAAAGTGTAGGTGAGAACGATGAAAAAATCAAAAAGTTTTTGGGTATTTTTGGTGCTTTCCATTATTGCCTACAGTGTAATCCAATATTTAATAACATATCAAGTAATTGACTCTGTATACAGCAATATGATTATCTTAACAGCAATTAATATTATGCTGGCAGTTAGTTTGCATCTTGTAATTGGGATAACTGGTCAGTTCTCTATTGGACATGCCGGATTCCTTGCTGTTGGTGCGTATGTATCAGCAATTGTAACGATGAAATTACAGCTTCCTTTCCCTGTAGCAATTATAGCAGGTGGTGTGGTTGCTGCTTTAGCTGGATTATTGGTTGGGATTCCGACCTTGAGATTAAGAGGAGATTATCTAGCGATTGCCACACTCGGATTTGCAGAAATTATTCGTATATTCTTTTTAAATATTGATTATGTTGGTGGAGCTGCTGGTATGCAGGTTTCTCACTTAACTACATGGACATATGCATTTATTTGCTTGTTCATCACTGTTTTGGTCATTGTAAACTTCACGAACTCACGACATGGCCGTGCCGCAATCTCCATTAGAGAAAATGAGATTGCAGCAGACGCAATGGGAATAAACACGACTTATTATAAAGTTGCTGCATTTGCAATTGGCTCTTTGTTCGCTGGGGTTGCCGGAGCATTGCAGGCACATAATTTCTATATTATCAGTCCAACCAACTTTGGTTTTTTAAAGTCCTTTGACATTCTTATTTATGTTGTTTTAGGCGGATTAGGAAGCTTGTCCGGTTCCGTGATAGCAGCTGTCTTCTTAACGATTATTTCAACATTTCTGCAGGACTATCCATCAACACGGATGATTATTTACAGCCTTGTTCTTGTTATTGTGATGCTGTATCGTCCGAAAGGATTGATGGGTACGATGGAGATCACTGATTTATTCAAGCGGAAAGGAGGCGGCTCAAATGACAAATAATACAGCTCTATTGCAAGTGAAGGGTGCAGGCATTCAATTTGGCGGTCTAAAGGCAGTATCAGAAATCAATATAGAGCTTAACCGCGGCGAATTGATTGGCTTAATAGGACCGAATGGTGCAGGGAAAACAACAACCTTCAACATGCTAACAGGTGTGTATGCACCAACAGAAGGAGAAATTGTGTTTGATGGGAAAAAGCTGACGGGTCTAAAGCCGTTCCAAGTAACAAGACGCGGTATCAGCAGAACCTTCCAGAATATTCGTCTTTTCAATGAGTTAACTGTCCTTGATAATGTTAAGGTTGCTTATCATTCCTTAGCAAAGCATTCCATGATAAGCAGCATTCTTCGCCTTCCTTCCCATTTTGCTGGTGAGAAGGAAATGGAGGAAAAGTCAATTGAGTTCCTGAAAATCTTTCAGCTTGAACGTTATAAAGATGAAAAGGCAAAAAACCTGCCGTACGGCCAACAGCGGAGACTGGAAATTGCCAGAGCACTTGCTGCAGGACCTAAATTGCTTTTGCTTGATGAGCCTGCAGCCGGCATGAATCCTCAAGAAACACATGAGCTCATGGAGCTGATTGCATTTATTAGAAAGCAGTTTGACTTAACAATTCTTTTGATTGAGCATGATATGCCGCTTGTTATGGGAATCTGTGAGCGCATTTATGTTTTGGATCATGGACAGCTGATAGCAGCAGGAACTCCTGATGTAATCCGCAATCATCCAAAGGTAATTGAGGCATATTTAGGCGAGGAGGTTTCAGAATAATGCTGAAAGTAGAAGACATCAATGTTTATTATGGAAATATCCAAGCATTAAAGGGAGTCAGCCTCGAGGTGAACGAAGGTGAAATTGTAACGCTTATCGGAGCAAACGGTGCAGGAAAAAGCACCCTTCTCAAAACATTGTCAGGACTGTTAAAACCGAAAAAAGGCAGCATCCAGTATTTGGGTAAGCCTATTTCAGGAAAAGCTGCTCAAACAATTGTTAAAGCAGGTATTTCCCACGTACCAGAAGGACGCAGAGTTTTCGCCAACATGACAGTTGAAGAAAATCTTGAATTAGGCGCCTATTTGCGTAATGATAAAAATGAGATAAAAAAAGACCTAGAAAAGGTATATGAGGTGTTTCCAAGATTACAGGAACGGAAAAAGCAGTTGTCTGGAACGCTTTCAGGCGGTGAGCAGCAGATGCTTGCAATGGGAAGAGCTATCATGGCAAGACCAAAGCTATTATTGCTTGATGAACCATCCATGGGCTTAGCTCCCCTGTTTGTTAAGACAATATTTAAAGTAATTCAGGAAATAAATCAAAGTGGAACAACCATTTTATTAGTAGAACAAAACGCCAATATGGCTCTGTCGATTGCAGACAGAGGCTATGTCATCGAAACAGGCAAGGTTGTGCTGTCAGGCACAGCTGCTGAGCTGCAAGAAAGTGACGACTTAAAGCAAGCCTATCTTGGCGGGCATTGATGATTTTGGTAAGCTGCCTTTAGCGAGGCGGCTTTTTTTTATGGGGAGAAGTAAAAAAA